>OAWP01000011.1_pt1 | contig 210755 bp, 203 predicted proteins | sample 1517081 | NCBI WGS metagenome assembly OAWP01 (sample SAMEA2580167, study PRJEB22360) | human gut metagenome | biome: human gut; feature: human-associated habitat; material: faeces | place: Denmark | collected 2008/2010 | reverse complement strand
GCACGTTTGGCCCGGCACTCACTTTGGCTGCTGTGGCTCCGGCTGCCGGTGCGGATGTATATCTGCTGCCTTATTCCACCCAGAAGGACCGTTCCTTCACTGCCGGGAAAGTAAAGGAAGCTGATAAGATTTCCGGTAACTATTCCTATTATACACTTGATATGCGTTTGAAGGACAAGATGGTGAGTTGTCCGCTGATGACTGTGGACGGGCAGGTCTTCGGCCTTGCGCAGAAGTCCTCCGGACAAGACACGGCTACCATCTGCTATGCCATTGATGCCAATTTCGCCATGTCGCAGAATATCTCCGCATTGTCTTATGGAGATATGTCATTGAAGGGCATCGGTATTAAGAAGGCATTGCCCGATACCGAAGAGCAGGCTTTGGTGTTCCTCTACATGGCTTCTTCCCAACTGTCTCCGGAGAAGTATATGGAGACTCTGAACGATTTCATTGCACAATATCCTGCCAGTGCCGACGGTTATCTGCGCCGCGCTTCCCAGCATCTGTTCATGTCCCGTGAAGATGCTTCCATGGATAAGGTCGCCGCAGATATGGATAAGGCTTTGGAGGTTGCCGCAAAGAAAGATGATGTGTATTACAATCGGGCCAAGATAATCTATAATTATGCATTGGGCAAGCCCGAGAAAGTTTATAAGGACTGGTCGCTCGACAAGGCTTTGGACGAGGTACGGAAAGCGATAGCCATTGACGAGCTTCCGGTTTATGTCCAGTTGGAGGGTGACATCCAGTTTGCCAAGCAGGACTATCCGTCGGCATTTACCAGCTATGATAAAGTGAATAAGACCATTCTGGCCTCTCCGGCTACCTTCTTCAGTGCCGCCAAGACCAAGGAATTGATGCAGGCGCCTGCCGAGGAGGTACTGGCTCTGATGGACAGTTGTGTGGCCCGCTTTACCCAGCCCTATACGGAGGAAGCCGCCCCTTACTTGCTGGAGCGTGCCCAAGCCCGTATGAATGCAGACCAGGCGCGTAATGCCATGCTGGATTATGACGCCTATTACAATGCCGTGAACGGTAAAGTGAACGACATGTTCTACTATTACCGTGAGCAGGCTGCTTTGAAGGCCAAGCAGTACCAGTGTGCGCTGGACGATATGGCGAAAGCCATCGAACTGAATCCGGAGGATTTGACTTACCGTGCCGAACTGGCAGTGGTGAATCTTCGCGTGGGACGTTACGAAGAGGCGTTGAATGTGCTGAAGGCTGCTCTGGAGAAAGACCCTAAGTATGCCGAGGCCTACCGTCTGATGGGTATCGCCCAGCTGCAGATGAAGAAGGACAAGGAAGCTTGTGCCAGCTTTGCCAAGGCAAAGGAATTGGGTGACCCCAATGTGGATGCTTTGATTGAGAAGCATTGCAAGTAAAGGGATGGGATAGAATAAAGGCTCTGCTTTCGCAAGCAGAGCCTCTGTTTTGGGGAACTCCCCCGTGTTAAATGAGTTAAGTCTAGGTATAACAGGTTATGAGTGAAATTACGTTGTTTTATTTATAAAATGCGTGGATTTCCGGAATACTGCATATACTTCGGATTTTTTTTATTTCAAAAAAGAAAATAGACTCGATTATTAATAAAAACAAACTTTGACAATCATGAAGAAAGTGATTTGCAGCCAGAAGGCACCGGGCGCCATAGGCCCTTATAGCCAGGCTATCGAAGCCAGTGGAATGGTATTTGTATCAGGTCAGTTGCCTATTGACGCAGCTACCGGAGTGATGGCTGAAGGTGCGGAAGCGCAAGCTCGCCAGTCCTTGGAGAATATAAAGCATATCCTGGAAGAGGCAGGGCTGGGTATGGCGAATATTGTGAAGACAACTGTTTTCCTGGCAGACATGTCCTTGTTCGCTGATATGAACAAGGTATATGCCACTTATTTTGACGGTGCTTTCCCGGCACGTTCGGCTGTGGCAGTGAAGGCGTTGCCCAAAGATGCCTTAGTAGAGATTGAGTGCATCGCGGTTCGCTAACAAGTCGGCCACAATGAAACTGCTGCCTCCCACGAAGATGAAATCTTCCGGGAGGCTTTTTTCTTGTGCGGCCCGCACGGCGGCAGGTACATCAGGATAGCAATGTCCTTCCAGACCTGCTGCTTCGGCAAGCTCCTGTAGTTCGCTTTCGGGCAATGCTCGCTTCACGCTGGCTTTGGTGAAGTAGTAGGTCGCTTCCCGGGGCAGCAGGGCCAGTACCCCCCGTATATCCTTGTCATTCACCATGCCTATGATGATGTGTAGCTGGCGGTAAGCCTGCTGTTTCAGTTGTTCTGTAATGTAGGTGATGCCTCCCACATTGTGGCCGGTGTCACAAATCAGGGTGGGCGACTCCTGCAGTTTTTGCCAGCGTCCCATCAAGCCTGTCAGTTCCACCACACGGGCAAAGCCACTGCGCACTGCTTGTCCGTCCAGCCGGTAGCCGGCTTCTTTCAGTAGCGGGAGGGCGGTGAGGATGGTCCGGGCATTTTTCTGCTGGTAGAGCCCTTTCAGTTCGTATTCTATTCCGGGATAGTCTTCACGGTCATTCTCCTCGGCAAAGTAGATGGGAGCACCCGTTGTCTGTGCTTTTTCCAGAAATACCGGTTTCGTTTCGGGAGTGGTCTCGCCGATTACAACGGGGATACCGCTTTTAATGATTCCTGCCTTCTCTCCTGCGATTTTTGCCAAGGTGTCCCCCAGGAATTGGGTATGGTCAAAACTGATGTTGGTGATGATGCATACATCCGGACGGATGATATTGGTACAGTCCAGGCGTCCGCCTAGTCCCACCTCGATTACGGCTACATCCACCTTTTCATCGGCAAAGTAGCGGAAGGCCATGGCGGTGGTCAGCTCAAAGAAAGAGGGATGGAGGGGTTCGAAGAAGCCACGTTCCTGCTCTACAAAACGGATGACGTATTCCTCGGGTATAGGCTGTCCGTTAATCCGGATGCGCTCCCGGAAATCCACCAGATGGGGCGAGGTATAGAGCCCGACCCTGTATCCTGCCTCTTGCAGTATGGCGGCAAGCGTATGCGAGCAGGAACCCTTTCCATTGGTACCGGCCACATGAATGCTGCGGAAACTGCGGTGGGGATGTTCGAAGTGTGCGTCCAGGGTCAGAGTGTTTTCCAATCCTTCCTTGTATGCTGAGCCGCCCACTTGCTGAAACATGGGCACACTGTTATATAAGTAAGTTAAAGTGTCCTGATAATCCATCTTTTATAATATTTAACGGAGAAGCAATCCTTTCTCCCTATTAATTTGTTATCTTTAAAAGCGACAAAGATAATGCAGACCGAACGCAATCAAGCTTGCTTGAAATTGCTTGCAGTGTAGCTTATCTTAAGCTTATGCAAAGGTATTAACAATTTAAATCTAACGTGTATGGGAGCTAAGAAAAATTTTGTGATTGATACGAATGTGATTCTTCACGATTATAACTGTTTGAAGAATTTTCAAGAGAATGACATTTATCTTCCCATCGTAGTCCTTGAAGAACTGGACAAATTCAAGAAAGGTAATGAGCAGATTAATTTCAATGCGCGTGAGTTTGTCCGTGAGCTAGATTTGATTACCGATGACAATCTGTTCACCAAAGGGGCGCCATTGGGAGAGGGCTTGGGCCGTCTGTTTGTGGTGGCAGGCATGGTGGACTCTCCCCGGGTACGTGATTCCTTTCCCGAACGCATCCCCGACCATCAGATTCTGTCGGTAGTGGACTGGCTTTCCACCAAAAAGCCTAAAATGAAAACCATCCTTGTCACGAAAGACGTGAATCTGCGCATGAAGGCGCGTTCCATCGGTCTGCTGTGCGAAGACTACATCAATGATAAGGTAATCAATGTGGATATATTCGAAAAGTCGAATGAAGTGTTCGAGGGTATTGACCCTGCGCTGATAGATCGCATTTATTCTTCCAAAGAAGGACTGGACATCAACGAGTTCGATTTTAAGGACATCATTCGTCCCAACGAATGTTTTGTGCTGAAGAGTGACCGCAGCAGTGTGCTTGCGCGTTATAATCCCTTTGCCCATTCGATTTGCCGGGTCCACAAGACAAAGAATTATGGCATTGAGCCGCGCAATGCCGAGCAGAGCTTTGCTTTTGAGGTGCTGAACGACCCGAACATCAAGTTGGTTGCCCTGACCGGCAAGGCGGGAACCGGCAAGACCCTGCTGGCATTGGCCGCCGCATTGGGAAAACTTACCGACTACAAGCAGATTCTCCTGGCACGTCCCATCGTGGCCCTATCCAATAAAGACCTTGGATTCCTTCCCGGTGATGCCAATGAGAAAGTGGCTCCTTACATGCAGCCTTTGTTCGATAATTTGAATGTAATCAAGCATCAGTTCGCTGCCAATTCCTCTGAAGTGAAACGCTTGGAGGATATGCAAAAAAGTGAACAATTGGTCATCGAGGCATTAGCCTTTATCCGCGGGCGCAGTTTGAGCGAGACCTACTGTATTATTGATGAAGCCCAAAACCTGACTCCGCATGAGATTAAGACCATCATCACCCGTGCCGGTGAAGGCACAAAAATGGTGTTTACCGGTGATATTCAGCAGATAGACCAACCCTATCTGGACAGTCAGTCCAATGGGCTTGTTTATATGATAGACCGCATGAGGGACCAGAATTTGTTTGCCCATGTCAATCTGGTGAAAGGGGAGCGTAGCCAGTTGAGCGAGTTGGCAAGTAATCTGATGTAGCGGATACCGCATTTTCTGGGGTAAAATTATTTCCATCCCGCTTTCCAACTGTTAAAACGAGGGAGGCGGGATAGTTTCTTTATAGACGATAAATAATTATTATAACATTTTTTTATCGATTTCTTGTCCGTTTTGACTAAAATAGTGTATCTTTGCCTCGCCTAAAACAAAACTGTCAAGCGAAATGAAGCGAAATTTTTTTCATCGGTATCTTTCCGCGAAAGTGCTTCCGATATGGACTATTCTATTAATTGACGTATTTATCATCGTCATATCCAGTCTGTTGGCCTATGCTCTCCGATATGATTTCAGAAGCATTTTTTTGGAATCCTCTACCATTGACAAGACCATTTTATGGACGGTTGTTGTCAACTTGATTTTCTTCCGTGTTTTCCGTACGTATTCCAATGTGTTGCGCTTTTCCTCCTTTGTGGATATCATGCGCATTTTTGTGTCATTGACGGTGTCGTATGCACTGCTGATGATAACGAGCGTCCTGACGGAAAGCTATTTGGAGTTCAACCTGGCTCCGGTCAGCGTGCTGTTCATGTCCTATATCATCAGCTTTGCCATGATGGCATGCTCCCGTGTGATTGTCAAGACTTTCTTCGAGGCGCTGAACTTCGACGGCACCCATAGTGCCAATGTGTTCATTTACGGTGCCAAGGAAGCCGGGGTCAACATTGCCAAGGCATTGCGTGTCAATCTGCGCAACCACTACCGTCTGCGCGGATTCATTGCGGACGAACCTGAGCTTATCAACAAGGTGATGATGGGTGTCAGGGTGTTCCCCAACGATGATACGCTGATTGATGTGCTGAACGACCGCGATGTGCAGACCATCATCATTTCTCCTGCCAAGATGGAGGAACTGAAGAAGTCCGACATGGCTGACCGCCTGCTGGTGCACAACATCAAACTGATGACCGCGCCTCCTTTGAGCGAGTGGAACGGTCAGGCGCTGAGCCGCACACAGTTGAAGGAAATTCAGATTGAGGACTTGCTTCAGCGCAATCCCATCGAGATAGATATCCATAAGGTTGCCTCTCATCTGGAGGGCAAGCGTGTGATGATTACGGGCGCCGCCGGCTCCATCGGTAGCGAAATCATGCGCCAGGTGGCTTCGTTCAATCCCTATAAACTTATTTTAGTGGACCAGGCCGAGACCCCTCTGCACGACATCCGTCTGGAACTTCAGGACCGTTGGCGCGACATCGATGCCGAGACCATCATAGCCGACATCTCCAATGCCACGCGCATGGAGGACATCTTCAAGGAGTTCAAGCCCCAGTATATTTTCCATGCGGCTGCCTACAAGCATGTACCGATGATGGAGGACAACGTTTCCGAGTCCATCCAGGTGAACGTATTCGGTACGCGCACCGTTGCCGATCTTGCCGTGAAATACGGTGCCGAGAAGTTTGTGATGATTTCTACGGACAAGGCTGTTAACCCTACAAACGTGATGGGCTGTTCCAAGCGTATTTGCGAGATTTATGTGCAGTCTCTTGCGAAGAAGTTGCAGAAGGAGGGAGGCCATGCCACTCAGTTCATCACTACGCGTTTCGGCAATGTGCTGGGTTCCAACGGTTCTGTCATTCCCCGTTTCCGCGACCAGATTCAGCGTGGCGGCCCGGTGACAGTGACCCATCCTGAGATAATCCGTTACTTCATGACCATTCCCGAAGCTTGCCGCCTTGTTCTTGAGGCCGGCAGTATGGGCAACGGCGGTGAAATCTACATCTTCGACATGGGTAAGCCGGTGAAGATTGTGGACCTTGCCAAGCGTATGATCAGCCTTTCCGGACGTACGGATGTGAAGATTGAATTTACCGGTCTCCGTCATGGCGAGAAGCTCTACGAAGAACTCTTGAATGTGAAGGAGCTTACAAAGCCCACCTATCATGAGAAGATTATGATTGCTACGGTGCGTGAGTATGACTATGACGAGGTGAAGGAGCGTATTCAGAAACTGATTGATGTAAGTTACACCTATGACCAGATGAAAATTGTTGCTGCCATGAAGGATATTGTTCCGGAGTTCGTGAGCAAGAATTCCTGCTTTGAGGCGCTGGATAAGAAGAAATAAAAAGATAGCGGTATAGTATAAAATGAAAGGGTGATAACGTCATTGTAGTGTTATCACCCTTTCAATTTTATTGTCTTCTTGTCAGTCTTTTGTCTCATTCATGTGAAGAGAAGTATTTCAAGAACTGTGTACGTTCGAAGGTATTGACTCCCTTCGGGTCGTTTACGTTCAGAATACCTTTGAACTGGCTGATGGTTTCCATACCTTTGCGGTCCATCCACAAGTTGAGGAAGCGGATGTATTCTTCAATGATGGTAGCTGAATTCTGATAAAGCACACTGCATATCTCTACGGCCGAAGCACCTGCTAATATTGCCTTGACAACGCCTTCGGGCGAGTGGATACCACCGGAAGCGGCATAGTCCAGCTTGTTTACGGCTGCCGAAGCGATGCCTATCCAGCGCAGGGCTTTAGACAAATCGGCTTCGTTGCTGAATACGTTGCCGGATACTTGTATCATTTTCTCAATGTTGATGTCCGGCTGGTAGAAGCGGTTGAACAGCACTACTGCGGCGGCGCCGTTGGCGTACAGTTGGTCTATCAGAGCTATCGGATTGGTCAGGTTGTCGCCCAGCTTCATGATGACGGGTATCTTGACCGTCTTCTTGATGTGGCTCAGAATGTCGATGTGGCGTTGCTCGAAGGTTCCATATGTATACTGTACATCCGTCTGCAGTGCAAGGATATTGATTTCCAGTGCGTCTGCGCCGGCTTCTTCTATTTTGGCGGCAAATTCCACCCAGTCGGCATTCTGATAGCAGTTGATGCTGGCTATGATGGGGATGTTGCAAACCTTTTTGCTTTCCTTAATCAAGTTCAGATATTCGCCTAACTTATGTTCACGGATATATCCTACAAGATAGTCACTGCCTTCGGGATACATATTCGGGTCTCCCATCCAGTCAGCCTCCATCATGATTTGCTCTTCAAAGAGTGATTTTAGCACAATGGCACCTGCACCGGCCTCAGATAGTTTCTGGTTCTTGGCGGCACTGTCTGTCAGTCCGGAGCTGCTGACGATAATGGGGTTTCTGAGTTTCAGCCCTGCAAAAGTAGTTTCTAATGTTGCCATGATAATGATTTTTTATGGTTAATAGTTTCTTTCTCCAAAAATCTTGCTTCCTACACGTATCAAGGTGCTCCCGGCTGCAATGGCTTCGTGGTAATCGTGAGACATTCCCATGGACAGTTCCCGGAATGACTCTGCATCGGCAAACCACTTGGCTTTCACTTCATTGAAGAAGCTACTTAAAGAACAAAACTCTGTTTTGATTTGTTCGTCATTGTCCGTATTTGTGGCCATGCCCATCAATCCGCATATCCGGATATGCTTGAGCTCTCTCCATTCACCGGCTGCCAGCATTTCCCGGCATTCGTCAAAGCTGAATCCAAACTTGGTCTCTTCCCGGGCAATGTGCAGCTGTAGCAGGCAGTTGACGGTTTTTCCGGCTTTGGCAGCCTGCTTGTCCACCTCGGCCAACAGCTTGTAGGAGTCTATGCCATGAATCAGCGCTACGTAAGGAACGATATATTTTATTTTGTTTGTTTGCAGATGCCCGATGAAATGCCATTCTATGTCTTTGGGCAGACTTTCGTATTTGGCGGTCATTTCCTGCACCTTACTTTCTCCGAACACACGCTGGCCGGCACGATACGCTTCTTCTATCGCCTCGTTGGGGTGAAATTTGGAAACAGCCACCAGCCGTACCTTTTCAGGCAGTTCGCTCAGTACTTGTTTTAAATTCTCTGCAATCATCTTTTTTTTGAGTTATGAGTTATGAGTTATAAGTTATGGGTCGCAATAATAACTCATAACTTATAACTCATAACTTAAATTAAACTTCCGGTTTGTCGTCAGGCTCTGCACTGTACGGATATACATCCATGATTGCTGTTTCCGCTACAGATGCTATCTGGTAGTCAGCCATTGTGCCTTTCATGCCCTCATCCAGTTTCTTCACTGCATCACGCAGGTCGGCAGCCTGCACCAATACCTGGGTAGAGGTTTTCTTTTCCGCACCGCTTTTCTCGTCCAGTGTGATGAAGACCAGCTTACATTTAAACCAGCGGTCGGCAGCTTCCTCTTCGCTGGGGAACAATTCGCTATAGTTGGCACGTTTGATGTCCGATACGGTGAACTCTCCCGAAATGAACGGCGTCATCTCTTCGATGATGCGTGCTTCCGCTTCCGTAAAACTGAGGGCATCCACCAAATACGGTTCGGTCACCTTCTTGTTCATTCCATTTTCCATTGTTTTCTCGTAACGGATCTTACATTCAAACCATGTATGCATTGCCATAATTTTCTGTTTTTAATTATTGATTTATTGTTAGTTAAGCTGCTTTATGCGTGCCTATGCCCACCAAAAGCAGTGCAAAGATAGCCAAAAACTAAATGGATATAAAAAGTTGCCTTGCATTTTACGTGAAAATTTTATTGGAGAACCGGGACGGTACGTATGGGCATAAAAAAAGGAGTACCGCTGTACTCCAACCTTTGTTAACCTTAAATCTAATACTATGAAAAACACATTGCAAAGGTACGGACTTTTTCGACATTTGCAAGAGTATCGGGGCATAAAGTGTGTATTTGTAACACTTATTATATTTTATGCCTTTGTACTACATCTTTTTTAAAACTTAAGGCGTGTTGCTGAAACATAAATTTGCATCTGCTTTGCTTCCACACTTCCACCCATCTCCTGTATCTCCCTATCCATCGGCATTTACCCTGCGGTGGAAGCAACTTGAAAAGGTGGAAGCAAAATTTGCTTCCACCTGCCAAAAACGCCTGAGTTTTGTCGTAACTTATTATCCTTTAACATAATACCGCGCGTGGGTTACATAAATCGGTCAGTGTAGTTTTCCTGCATTTTCGAGTTTGCCCGACTATGAATAGTGGAGTCTGATGTCTTTTAAGTTGCTGTACAATACGTTTGCACCTTGTGCGCAATAGGCGCGGGCTACGTACTTCATCTGTAAAAGCCTTGGAGTTAGTGACGCCTAACGGCCATGAACAACCCTGCTTATGGTCGTTAAACGATTGCTTCATGGCCATTAGCAGAGCTGTTCATGGCCGTTAGGCGTTATTAATTCCCTATGCAACAGTGGACAAACAAAGGGCGAAAAGTAAAGTAATGCTTTTGTTTTAGATAGAAATCCATGGGCTTTCACTCTCTCCATAGGTTATGGAAGTGGGCTTTTATTTCACTTGCGTTCTGTGCGATAAATTCCCATTTATCAGTAGGTATATTTACGAAACTTCAATAATGCATTTATGAGGGTAAGATGTTGGAATGTAGAATGATATATTGGAAATGATGAGGTGTTTTTTAAACGTTCGTTTAATGAACGCAAAGATAAGCTGTATTTTTTGAACTAACAAAATGTTTAATAAAAATATTCCCAAAGTGATTTCTGTTTCATATTAATATATTGAATTGCAGCAGTGTACGTCTAACATTTAACATATTAAAGTTCTGTTCCTTTTTAACTTTTATGCCTCTACTTATTTTCTTAAAAATAGACGTTTATTAAACGAACGTTTATTGGACACTTTTATGAGTCTAATATCTTCTTTAATAGCTTATTATCATTGCAAAAGTGTACAATACGGTTTGGGTGGGAAAATGTCTCGTTCAAACCGCGAAGCGCACCCGGAACTGAGCTAATTCATTCGAAAGAAAATTTCTAAGTGACTGAACAACAGAAATATTGGTTTGCGGCTCGCACCCGTGACAAGCAGGAATTCACAGTCCGGAAATCTTTGGACCGACTTAAATCGGAAGAGCATTTGGAGCTTGACTATTATCTCCCCACGCGCTTTGTCATTTCTCAATTGAAGTATCGGCGTAAGCGTAGCGAAGTTCCGGTAATCCGCAATTTGGTATTTGTTCATTCCACCAAGCAGACAGCCTGCGATATATCCAACATCTATAATGTCCCCCTTTTTTATATGAAAGACCTTGCTACACATTCCATGCTAGTGGTACCGGATAAGCAAATGGAGGACTTTATGTTCGTAATGGATTTGAATCCTGACGGTGTCAGTCTTGATAGCGAAATTCTTACTGTTGGGCATAAAGTAAAAGTTATCAAAGGCGAACTCAGTGGTATTGAAGGTGAGGTTGCCGTCGAAGCCAATAAAACATATGTTGTTATCCGCATTAAAGACCTTTTGACTGCAAGTGTCAAAGTCCCCAAATCCTATCTGAAAATAATCGGGTGACTTCTAAATAAGTATAATCTTATATTTTAATCATATATCATAATAATGAATGATTTAACTTCCCGTGCTCTTGAGCTTCAGCATGCAGCTCATGAGCTGATGTATCTTGGTATGGACGGTAATCCGGTCTATTCCGACACTTTTTGCCGGTTGAATAAGGAAGTGCTTGTTAAGTCCGATTCTCTTTTTTCTGCTCAAAGTTCCGATGTTGCAGAGGAGGCGAATATATGTCTGGCTCTTTTGATGGGGTATAATGCTACCATCTATGATGATGGGGATAAGGAGCAAAAGAAACAGACTGCCTTGAATCGTGCTTGTGAGGTTTTGGGTCGGCTTCCGGCTTCTTTGCTCAAAGTCCGCTTGTTGGCTTATACGTATGGCGAGGTTTATGAGGAATCTTTGCTTCAGGAAGCTCATGCTATTATAGATGGTTGGGGTAAGGAAGTCATGACGGCAGAGCAAGTGGAGTTGGTGAAGGAGTTGAGGAATATTGAGGAGAATCCTTATCCGTTTGAGGAAGTTGAAGATTGATTTTGAATAATATAGATATATGCAAACAGTTTTAGTAACAGGTGGAGCCGGCTTTATCGGTTCCAACCTTTGTGAGCATTTGCTTGCTCACGATTATCACGTTGTCTGTCTGGACAATTTTGCTACCGGAAAAATAGAAAATCTTCTTCCTTTATTAAATCAGTATCCGCAAACTTTTAGACTGATAGTTGGAGATATACGTAATATATCCGATTGTCAAAAGGCAGTGGAAGGAGTGGATTATGTATTACATGAGGCTGCTCTTGGATCAGTTCCACGTTCTATTAAGGATCCGTTAACGACGAATGAAGTCAATATCGGTGGTTTCCTGAATATGCTGGTTGCTGCCCGTGATGCCGGAGTGAAACGCTTTATGTATGCGGCCAGTTCATCTACTTATGGTGATAGCAAATCTCTACCTAAAGTGGAAGATGTAATCGGTAAGCCTTTGTCACCTTATGCCATTACTAAATATGTGGATGAACTGTATGCGGATGTGTTTGCTCGCACATACGGTATGGAGTGCATAGGCTTGCGCTATTTCAATGTTTTCGGCCGTCGTCAAGACCCGTTTGGGGCTTATGCTGCTGTTATTCCTCTATTTGTAAAGAAATTGATGGCTCATGAGAGTCCGATTATTAATGGGGATGGTGAGTACAGCCGTGATTTCACTTACATAGATAATGTCATCCAAATGAATATGCTTGCCATGACTACTACTAATCCTGAAGCAGTCAACCAAGTTTATAATACTGCTTATGGTGAGCGTACAACTCTGAATCAATTAGTAGATTATTTGAAAGAATTTTTGAGTGAGTTCGATTCAGAAATTGCAAATATTGAAATACTGCATGGCCCTAACCGTTTAGGAGATATTCCTCATTCATTGGCTTGCATTGATAAGGCTAAAAAATTATTGGGATATAATCCTAAATTCAATATGCGCGAAGGGTTGAAAGGGGCTGTGCTGTGGTATTGGAATAATATTTAATCTTCTATTAACTAAACAAAATTATTCATAGGTATGAATGAAGTAAAAATTGCCGTAATCGGACTCGGTTATGTAGGGCTTCCTTTGGCCCGTTTGTTCTCTACAAAATACAAAACAGTAGGGTTTGATATGAATCAGGCACGGGTAGATGCGTTAATGAAAGGGCATGATGCTACGCTGGAAGTATCGGATGAATTATTGCAGTCAGCCATAGCCAACGGATTTATTTGTACAGCTGATATTGAAGATATTCGTGATTGTAATTTTTATGTGGTGGCCGTTCCTACTCCTGTAGACAAGAACCACAATCCTGACTTGACTCCTCTTTATGGGGCAAGTACTACCGTGGGTAAGGTGATTTCAAAAGGGGACATCGTAGTTTACGAATCAACGGTATATCCAGGCGTAACTGAAGATGAATGTATTCCGGTGGTAGAGAAAGTGTCCGGTTTGAGATTTAATATTGATTTTTTTGCAGGTTATTCACCTGAACGCATTAATCCGGGAGACAAATTGCATACAGTGGAGAAGATTAAGAAAGTAACTTCCGGCTCTACTCCTGAGATAGGTAAGAAAGTGAATGAGATATATGCCTCGGTTATTACGGCAGGTACTCATTTGGCTCCTACGATGAAAGTGGCAGAAGCTGCAAAGGTTATTGAGAATTCTCAACGCGATATTAATATTGCCTTCGTTAATGAACTTTCTAAAATATTTACCCGTATGGGTATTGACACGCAGGATGTGCTTGAAGCTGCAAGTACAAAATGGAATTTCTTGCCGTTTAAGCCGGGTTTGGTAGGTGGTCATTGTATAGGTGTTGATCCTTATTATTTGGCTCAGTGTGCACAAACCTTTGGATATAATCCGGAAATTATTCTTGCCGGTCGTCGTATGAATGACGGCATGGGAGAATATGTAGCCAATCAAGTAGTGAAGTTGATGCTGAAGAAAGGTATCCAGGTATTAAATTCTAACATATTGATACTTGGCTTTACATTCAAAGAGAATTGTCCGGATGTTCGCAATACGAAAGTGATTGATATCTATAATTCACTGAAAGAATATAATGTGAATATCACAGTATATGATCCATGGGCTAATCCTAAAGTGGTGAAGAATGAGTATAGCATTGAGGCTGTAAATGAATTGCCGAAAGAGAAGTTTGATGCTGTAATTTTGGCTGTGGCACATAAAGAATTTCTCCATCTGCAGTTGGATCATCTTCTAAAAGAACCATTTATTTTGTTTGATGTGAAAGGTGTGTTTGATAAGACGGCTGTTGATGGAAGGTTATAAAGACAACTGTTTATGAAAATTGCAATACATCATAGAATAGGCTCTTTTTCGGATGCTTGGATTGAATATTGTCGGGATAATCATATTCCATATAAGGTGGTTGATGCCTATAAATATGATATTATTGACCAGTTGACTGATTGTGACATTTTTATGTGGCATCATCATCATGCTATTTATAAAGATACGTTGTTTGCTAAACAGCTTTTGTGTACATTGCAAATAGCTGGAAAGAAAGTCTTTCCTGATGTGAACACTGGCTTTACTTTCGATGATAAGGTCGCCCAGAAGTATTTGTTGGAGGCTGTTAATGTTCCTCTGGTTCTTTTTTGAGTATTGATTGTAGCCTGTTTTATGAAAGTTGGAAAGTTATATAGCATTGGAACTTCAAACTTTTTTTGAGGAAAAAAAAGAATCTTTTAGAATTTGCGGATGAATGCTTTGTTATGAAATCTAATATAAAGTTTCTTTTTGCTTAACTGTGTTTGGTTTCTGACAAGTGAAATTAATATATCAAAGTTTGATATTTGATATATATATATTCAGTCATTAGTGTCCCATTAAAATTGGGACGAATTAAAAATTAAACAAACTTGGCCCATTTGGTCCGAATAGTTCTTTGTCATTTTGAAATTTAGTTTTATTAAAGAGGTCTCTCAGATAAGTCTTATCAGTCAATGAGATGCTCAGTATTTGTAACACTTCATATGTACTTCTGTCCAGTTGCATATCGTGTTGAATGATTGCCACCAAACAGTAAGCGCATATAGCAGCATATATCTGTATTCGAACAGCATTCTCTGTAGTTCCCCAAAATCTTTTGATTTTAAGGTGTTGCTTGAGCCATTTGAAAAACAGCTCTACCTGCCAGCGATTTTTATAAAGTTCAGCAACTTGAAGCGCAGATATATGCATCGCATTGGTTATGAATATAAATTCTCGTTCTTGTTCTTCATCCCAATATTTAACCAGCCTAAGTGGCTCTGGGTAATATTGTTTAGGATAGAATCCTGTCAGAAGTACACTCGCGTCTGAAAGCACATTCTTAGGCAGCCTACGTTTCCATTGGATGGATTTGTACCCGAGATTCTTTTTTGCTCTGACAACAAAGTAGGTTTCAATTTGATGAATTTTATACAGCATTTTGAAGTTGTTATAACCGCGGTCAAAGATGTAATAAGAGCTTGGTTCATAAGGAATTTCAATCATGACTTTAGAATCGTGTACGGATGCTTCCGTGATATGAAAGAATGCAGGAATCTGTGTTTCCACATCATATAATGTATGCACTTTAATACCACCTTTCTTTTTGCGGAATTTTGCCCACCAAAAGACTGAAAGGCACAGGTCAATAGTTGTCGAATCGAAAGCATAAACGTTACCGCCAAGTTTGAAAATATGATTAGCACACTTTTGTCGTGCTTCGCTAACTAGGTAGTAAGCATATTCTTCAAAGATGTGATAGTCTCTATCTTGATTTGCTCTTGCCAGCGATGACTTTGATACATTTTTACCCATTCCTAAATGATAACATTTGGAATGATGAGCTTCAAGAGCAACTATCAAATCTCGCAGACTTTCACGATTAGAAAGTTGGCCAAACATCAAAGCAAGTAGTTGATTCCAGCAGGTGAAGTGCTTCACATATTTATCGCCATCATACTTGGTGACTATGCGGTTAAACTTACTTCGATTCAGAAATGAAGCCAATTGAGCGAAAACGTATTTGTCTTGGAACATATGCCATCGGATTAATCTGATGCAAAGCTACAAATTCAAGTCCGTTCGCTCGGAGAATAGCTGTAACTAACTAAATTTCAAATATTTCAAAGAACTCTTTTAGATTTTAATGGGACAGTAATGATATTCAGTATAGATTAATGTTCTATCTTTGGTAGGTGTCTGAATACAAAAAATTTTATGAAAGTAACCCAGTTGCATAAGAATTTTATATCCAACATTCTTGCACTGATTGCTAATGTGGTTGTAGGAATATTGTATACACCATATCTGATTCGTTCATTAGGTGTAGCAGCTTATGGAATACTGCCATTAACATTGGTTATTAATCAATATATCAGTGTATTAACTGGCTCATTGAGTGGTGCTCTGACACGATTTTATTCCATTGCATTGCAGCGGAATGACACTGAAAGAGCTTCTAAATGTTTAAGTACGATAATGGGGGTTTTTATTATATCCATTATCATATTGTTTCCCGTACTATTTGTATTTATAGATCATTTGGAGGACTTATTTAATCTTCCAATTGATCAGTTTAGGAGTGCGAAATTTTTGTTTTTGTTTACTATTTGCAGTCTTTTTACTTCTTTGTTTTCTTCATCGCTGAATGTAACGCTGTATGCGGAAAATAAACTAGATTTGATGAATTGGCTGAAGATAGGACGGACTTGTCTAAAGTTTGTTTTAGCTATTCTCTTTTTCAGTTTTTTAGATAAGAATGTGGTATATATAGGCGTGGCTAATTTAATAACTGAAATACTGGTTCTCTTGTTCAGTTATATCTTGTTCAGGCAATCAAGAAATAATCATATCACTATAAAAATTAGTTTATTTGATAAGACATTATTGGTATCCATTTGGGGAATGGCTTTGTGGACTATAATACATCAAATGGGAGATGTAGGGATATATCGGATTGATAATATTATAGTAAATAATAGTTTTGGTATAAGTGATTCTGGAACTTTGGGTGCTGTTTCTGAATTTGGAGTTTATGTAGGTTTAGTGGTCTCTGTGATAGGCTCATTGTATGGTCCTATTATTTTAAAAGCTTATGCTAAGGGAGAACATGATAAAGTGCAGAATATAGTACTCAATAATTCGCTTATTGTAGGGTCGCTGTCTGCAATTATGTGTGGCATCATGATGGGAATGGCGTCGAATGTGCTGACCTGTTGGCTTGGTTCTTCCTTTTCTGAATATGATAGGTGGCTTACATTGAAATTATTACCGTTACCTTTTTTTGCTGCTGCGGGTATTTATGCATTTTCAAATAGAGCGTGTAATATCGTTCGATATCCAGCTATTATAACCGTAATGATGGGAATATTGAATGTGGGGATTCTATGGTTTATTTCTCATTTTGTGTCAAAAAAAGAAATGAATACTATTGATATAATTTCATTAATGTTATGTTTCTCTTCATTTATTGTAATAATTCAAAGTTTTACACTTAATTCTATCTTTTTTTTAAAAACATATCCGGATAGTAAGCATCAAGTGGTAATCATATTTTTGAAAATTTGCTTAGTGCTGATTATGGCTTATACTTTTTCTAAATCTATAGCTTATTTTTGTATAACCTCTAATATGCTTGAATTAGTTGGATTATTTTTGATTTCGGGAATTTTATTATTGTCTTTAGTTTATCTTTTTTTCTTTAATAAAGTGCAAAAAAAAGCTCTTGCTGAATTGATTAAATAATATCATGAAAATATCTGTAATTATACCAGTCTATAATGTAGAGCGATATATTGCTCGTTGTCTTGACTCGATTTTAGCTCAAAGTTTTCAGGACTTTGAAGTTGTGATAGTGGATGATTGTGGTACTGATAACTCTATGATGATTGTTGAGCAATATGCATCAAAAGATGATCGTTTTGTTGTACGTCACAATAAGCAAAATATGGGATTAATGTGGACACGTCGGGAAGGTTATTTAAACGCGCGGGGAGAATATTTTGTTTTTTGTGACAGTGATGATTATCTGTTACCTGATTCTTTGGGATTGTTATATGAAGCGATCTGTTCTACTCAGGCAGATATTGTAGTATCATCATACGTTAGACATACCTTTAGAGGGAAAAATGTAGTTCAGTACAATAAGCTATCGTACGGTGAGGATCGCACTTCTGTTTATAAATCATTGTTATCCGGAGAAATGTCTCATTCTTTATGGGCAAAAATATTTTCGGCAAAACTATTCCGAGATTATTTATATGAGACGAAAGTTCATCAAACGAATAGTGAAGATGCGCTTCTTTTTTATCAAGTAGTGGAGCATGTAAAAAAAGTAGTTGTCATTCAGGAGCCTACTTATTGTTATGTATTCAACTCCACATCATCTATTATGAGAGATACTCGAAGTAAACTTCCACAAATTTTGTTTTTTCAACATTGGCAATTTAATTTTTTGAAGTCGAAAAATGATTTATCGGAATATCTTATTAAATCAACTATTTTGAAAAGAGTCGATTTAATGAAGTATAACGTAAGTAGTCATATACTCTTTCCGGAAGAAGATTTACGAAAGTATATTTCCTTACATAATTTATTGAATATATTCCCTCTTTTTCAGGCTTTCATTTTATATTTAAAAATTAATTGTTTCTTTTTTCCGTATTTGGCTAATTTGAAATATGAACTACGAATGTGGATTTTACGAAATTTCTGACTATGTAATTCATGGTAAATAAAGATGTGTTTGGAAAAAGAATGTTTTTGGCATTTCTTTTTTTGATAAATCCATTTCTTGCATTTTGTTTAGCTGTTTATCTGCTATCCAAACAAAAAGAAGCATTGTTTACAACCGTTGTCATTGTTCTGTTCTTTGGACTTTTGGGTTATACCTGCTTACCTTTTTCAACAATGGACATCACTCGTCATTATGTGATGTTTGATAAAATGAAACAAGCTGTTTCTTTTTCGGATTTTGTCTTTTATGAGTCCCTATCGGAGAAACCTGATTTTTTTTTAGATTTGTTATATTGGACATTAGGAAAATATGTTAATACGCATCAAATTGTAGGATTTCTGGGAGCATCTATTTATTATGGTTTTATGGTAGGGATTATACGAAATTGGTGTAGTGTTTTGTCCATACAATCATCGAAGATATTTCTGCTTTTACTGATTATGTTTTTGGCTTTAATTCCTATATATGAGTTTTCGGGTATGAGACAAGGGAATGCGATTATGATATTCTTATATATCATAACAAAATCTGAAATGTCTATGCTAAAACGTGGATTATTGTTGATAATACCTTGCTTGTTGCATTTTTCATTATATCCCATCGTTGCATTATACATTTGTGCTTGTATGGTGAAGAAGAAGATACTTTGGATTATAGCATTATGTATGATGTCTGCTTTCTTTTATTTTACTCCATTGATGGCTTGGTTGATGAATATCTGTTCTTCTATGGGAGGAATGGGTGCCGGGATTGCCGAAAAAATAGATGCTTATCTATTTCAGGGTGAAGTGGATTCAGCATTGTATTCTGGTTCTGTTCTTCGTTTTTTTATTATTTTAGGATTGCTTTTCTTCTATCCGATAATTGCTTATTCTGTGAATAGAAAGATTGAAAAAGGGAGTTTTTTTGAAAGATTTCATAATTTTTTCATCTTGTTTTTCTCTTATCTTTTTTTTTCATCATCTTCATATATTCTCTCTCGCAATTTGATGATGTTCAAACTATTAATCGTACTGTATGTTGTTTATGCGCTTTATACATTTGCCTTCAAGTGGTATTTAAAAAGGTTGTTGATTTGTTTGTGTCTTATAGTCTGCATATCAGGACCTTTCTCTTTCATTCTTGGGAGGGAGTATAGAACATTGAATTTTTCTTTGTTTACATCAAATATAATAGAATTGCTAAGTATAAAAACTAATCCTGAAGGATATTCCATTTAATAATTAAGATGAAAACTCTCTTTCTTATAACCTCTTTAGAGCAAGGTGGTATTGAAACATATCTACTTAGATATTTGGAATATTTTCAAGAACATGAAGCTATTGTGATTTGCAAATCGGGTGGTTTGGGAGAACTTTATCCCCAATATACTCAGATGGTAAGAGTTATCCCTATGTATTTTTCATATTTTGGTGGTGTTCGGTATTATAGATATTATAAATTGCTGAAAAGGGAGCAGGTCGATACGGTTTGCGATTTTACCGGGAATTTTGCAGGACTACCTCTTTTTGTAGCTTGGTTCGCGAGGGTAAAAAAGAGAATCGCATTTTATCGTGGTTCTACAAATCATTTTAGGGAGACACGTATTCGGTTACTCTATAATGCTTGTATGAGAAAACTGGTATCAGTCTTTGCTACCAAGATACTTTCAAATTCAGTAGCAGCACTTGATTTTTTCTTTCCTAAACGTGACAGGACGTCAGATAGATTTGATGTTATCTATAATGGAATGGACATGAAAAAGTTGTCAAAACTGGAAAAGAAACGGTTACGCCAAGAATTTGGTTTGCCTTCTGATGCTTTTGTTGTAGGGCATACAGGACGCTGTAATGAGGCAAAAAATCATGATACCATTTTGAAGGTTGCTTCTGAACTTTGCCATAAGTATAAAGATATTCATTTTGTATTGGTGGGTAAAGGAGTGAAAGAGAAATACGAAATGATGGTTCAGCAGATGGGGTTGAATAAACAAATTCATCTGCTTGGTTATAGGGATGATGTTCTTCGGATTCTTCCATTATTTGATTTATATTATTTCCCGTCGCTGACAGAAGGGCAGCCCAATGCTCTGATTGAAGCTATGGCTACAGGGTTGCCTTTTGTTGCTTCTGATATAGCTCCGATAAAAGAATCGGTTCCTCCTGCAATTCGTTCATTGCTTCTTCCTCCTTGTGACAGTGAAAGGGCTGTGAAAGTGATAGAACGAATCTATAAAGGGGAGAGTGACGGAGCGGAGTATATGTGTAAAGAGTGGGCGCAACAGCATTTTGATGCGGATGAATTGTTCGCTAAATTTAGAAGAGAGTTATAATCTTAATTATCTATGGACTTGGTTTTTTGTACAGAAGCACGTTTTGTGCGTAGGTCTTCAGGGGTAGTGTACAGTATTGATGGGGGGCTTACTAATAGTTTATGGGAACGTTATTTGCGTAAGTTCGGCCATGTGTACGTAATGGCGCGTGTGCTTCTTGATGATGATTATCCGATAAACGATAAGTATTTGGCATCGAATGAACGAGTTTCGTTTATAGATTTGCCGTATTATGTCGGACCTATACAATATTTGAAAGTACGTAGAAAGCTAAATAAGATAGTTGCAGCGAATTTAATGTCTGGATGTGTTTATATTTGTCGGGTTCCAGGGGAAATAGGGACACTTATGGCAAGGCATTTGAAAAAAAATGGGATGCCTTATGGGGTGGAAGTGGTAGGAGACCCATGGGACGTATTTGCTCCTGGGGCTGTTAGACATCCACTTCGTGTGTATTTTCGTTATAGGGGGACGCATGATTTGAAACAGACTGTTGCTCAAGCAAATGCTGCTCTTTATGTTACAGAATATCAGTTGCAAAAGCGTTATCCGATAAGTAATTCAGTCTTTAGCATTTCAGCATCAAATGTACAGATTTGCTCTTGTAATTTACCGTCTTCAGGAAAAAAATTGTATAAAAAGAAGGAGTACAATCTGTTGTCGGTAGGTTCTTTGGAACAAATGTATAAGGCGCCTGATGTGGTTTTGCAGGCGTTGGCATTGTTAAAGACCAGAGGGGTGAATTGTAAGTTGACATGGTTGGGGGAAGGTAAGCATAAAGAGGCAATGCGGAAATTGGCATCAACATTACATATTTCCAATGATGTGATTTTTAAGGGAAATGTAAGCCGGGATGAGGTGGATGAAACATTGAGGAATACTGATCTTTTTCTGTTAGTTTCACGTACTGAGGGATTGCCACGTGCCTTAATTGAAGCAATGGCTATGGGATTGCCTTGTATTGGTACCCAAGTGGGGGGGATTCCTGAATTGTTGGATGAACAAGTGTTGATTCCGGTTGATGATTCGCAGGCTTTAACCGATAAAATTGAGTTCTTGTTGAACCATATAGAGGCGATAGACAAGCAAGCAAGTAGAAACTATGAATTTGCCAAAAAATATTATGATTCTATTCTTCAACAAAAGAGAGAATCGTTTTATCAATACCTTATTTCTATCGTAAAATGAAGCCTTTTTCTTTTCAACATAAACTTGGACGTGTGCTTTTGTCATGGATTCAACACTATAATCACGAAAAATATTGGAAACGGCGAGATATCGTAATTAATCCCAATGATAAAACTTACCTTTTACTAAAACTATATTATTTATATTACATCAAACGTACAGATGCTTATCACAATTGTTCTTTTGGAACTAACTTAAATTCCGGAGCTTATTTTGCAACTCCTCCCCACCTTCCTCATGGACCAAAGGGGATTATAGTGGGACACGATGTTCGCATAGGAGCAAATAGTATTATATATCAACAAGTTACAATTGCACAGGGGGGGGTAAAAATACTAAACAATGTATTGATAGGAGCTGGTGCGAAGATATTGCCCGGTGTTTCAATAGGTAATAATGTTAAAGTGGGTGCGAATGCGGTAGTGGTGGAAGATGTACCCGATAATGCAACTGTGGTATTGCCGAAACCGAGAATCATTTTGAAATAATGGAGCATTGGAATGGAAAGATAGTTCAGATGAAAAAGAATAATAGAAAGAAGTTTTATATAGTGACTACTGTACCTGCATCATTAAACTTCTTTAAAGGGCAATTGGCATATTTGAGCAATGATTTTGAGGTAGTTGCTATCTCGTCTGATAAAAAAAATCTTGAGCACTTTGGTGAGGGAGAGGGAATTGATACTTATCATATCCCAATGGAGAGGCCGATTTCACTTTTGAATGACTTTAAAAGTCTCATAAGGTTCTTGTTTTTCTTCAGCAAAAAGAAGCCTGATATTGTACATGGAAATACCCCTAAAGGAAGTTTTTTGTCGATGATAGCAGCTAAACTGACAAGTGTGCCTGTAAGAATTTATATGTGTCATGGACTCAGGTATCAGGGATATGGCGGTTTGATGAGAACTTTGTTGAAAACAATGGAGCGTGTCTCATGCTATTGTGCCACAGAGGTTCTTTGTGTGAGTAATGGGGTAAAAGCAACATTAATGGAAGACGGCATTTCTAAAGCATCAAAATTGAAAGTTATTTGGAATGGGAGTGCCAATGGTATTGATACTAATAGGTTTGACAGGAAGATGGTTTCTTTGGAGGCACTTTCTTCTATTGCAAATTCTGTTGATAGATTTGTTTTCTGTTTTGTTGGGCGCATTGTGAAAGATAAAGGGATAAACGAACTGGTATTAGCTTTTAATAGATTGTCTGCTATATACAATGATATAAATTTGATGTTGATTGGCCAGTTTGAGGATAATGATAACCCGGTAGATAAAACTACTAAGGAAGACATACATTCGAATTCTAAAATTCATTTTTGGGGAATTCAAAAGGATGTCAGACCATTTATGTGTGCTTCTGATGTGTTTGTTTTGCCATCGTATAGGGAAGGATTTGGAATGGTGCTCATGGAGGCCGGTGCATTAGGTGTTCCATGTATAACCACGGATATAAATGGTTGCAACGAAATAATCCAAGACGGTGTGAATGGAAGGATAATTCCGCCACGTGATGAAGAAGCCTTGTATGAGGCTATGAAATGGATGTATGAGCATCGGAATGCAGAAGTAAAAGAAATGGCAAAACGCGCCCGTCCGATGATTATAGAGCGTTATGAGCAGCATAAAGTTTGGGAAGCACTATTGGAAGAGTACTGCTCTTTGGACAATAATGTCTGATTTTGTTTTAATATTCCAATAACTAATATCTGATGAAGATAAATTGGAATTGAATCGTGCACTTGCTGCTGAGGTGAGAGGCAGCAAATTGAAGCGGTTGTTGGATGTCTTGAAAACAAATGAGATTTTGCAAGAAGATATTGATTCTGAAGTAGAAACGGTAAGACAAGAAAATTATGAAAAGCGACTGCAAAACGAGAATTATTATTGATACAAATCTTTGGATTAGTTTTTTGATTGGCAAAAAATTGGCTGGTCTTTTGGATTTTTTGTCTGATGAAAAGGTTGAACTTGTTGTTTCAAATAATAACCGTAATGGAATTTGATGTATTGGCTTCTTCATCGGGCTATTCCTTTTTTGTACATGAAGATTTTGAAGATTATTATCATCTTGTTGTCAGAGAATAATTCTTTAAAATATATAGATACGATTTCTTCTTAGTGTATAACCATTAAATCATGTATTCTCATTTTTTTAAGAGGGTGATTGACTTCATCCTTGTGTTTTGTGTGTTGGCTTTGATTTGGCCGATATTGTTTCTTGTTGCCCTTTGGTTGCATTTTGCCAATAAAGGTGCTGGAGTCTTTTTTACTCAGGAACGCCCAGGAAAACATGGCAAAATATTCCGTATTATAAAGTTTAAGACCATGACGGATGAGTGGGATGCGGAAGGGAATCTGTTACCGGACGTACAGCGTTTGACTAAAGTGGGTAGGTTCATTCGTTCTACAAGTATTGATGAGTTACCACAGTTGATTAATGTCTTGAAAGGGGATATGGCTTTGATAGGTCCTCGTCCCTTACTCCCCCAATATCTTCCTTTATATAGTAAGGAACAAGCCCGACGACATGAGGTACGTCCTGGTATTACGGGGTGGGCGCAGGTGAATGGGCGTAATGCCATCAGCTGGACACGGAAGTTTGAATTGGATGTGTGGTATGTGGAGCATTGTTCATTTTTACTTGATTTGAAGATAATGCTTCTGACAGTAAAAAAAGTGTTTGCAAAAGAAGGTATAAACCGGGGAATGGAAGTTACAATGCCCTCTTTTACCGGTGACAATTAAGTGTATATGAAGGAAAGAAATATTAGTATAGATATACTAAAATGCTTTGCTGCGATATTGATTACAAATTCTCATATGGGAATCTTGTATGGTAATTATAGTGTATTGGCTACGGGGGGAGCTATAGGTGATTCTTTATTCTTTTTCTGTAGTGGTTTTACTCTTTTCCTTGGAAGGATGGGCAGATTTGATAATTGGTATAAACGTAGAATCAATCGGATATATCCTACTATTTTTGCTTGGGCTATTTTGACCTCTTTTTTCTTTCATAATCATAATGACATGAAAGATGTGCTTTTAAGGGGGGGGGATGGTTCATTAGTTGCATAATGATATATTATGTTTTCCTTTACTTTATTCAACGATATTTTCTTCATAAATTGATAGATGTCTTTTTGATATTTGTATTAGTTTGTGTGTGCTGGTTTTTCACATTTGACAGAGGTTTGGGATTTAATATGTATGGTGGTTCTGTTTTGAGATATGGTTTTTCGTTTTTGCCCATGTTGTTGGGGGCAATAATTGGCATTTCTAAAAAAGACTTTCATTTTTGTTTTAAATTTGATTTTATAAAACTGATGTTGAATGTGGCGCTGTATTATGGCATTATGTTTTTGACTACAAAAATGACTTTGGTGCGGGAATGGCAAATAATATCTCTGATTCCTTTATTGTTTATTACATATTATTTTTATAAAGTATGTAATAGTCTAATTTTAAAATCTTGTTTTGAACATAGAATTTGGGGATGGGGTATCAAGTTTATAGGTGGGCTCTGTTTAGAAATCTATTTAGTACAGTCTCCACTTTTTACGGATAAGATGAACGCTGTCTTTCCGTTGAATATTCTCATAATGTTCTTTATCGTATTTGGGGTAGCGTATATATTAAGATGCGCTTCTCGAGTGTTTGCACAAACTTTTAAAGAACAAGAGTACGATTGGAAAGAGGTGATTAAAATGATATAGTTTAATAGATAATGTAGAATAATGAAGGATATTGCTATTTATGGTGCGGGTGGTCTTGGAAGAGAGATTGCTTGTGTATTGAAAAAGATTAATATGGTTACGCCAACTTGGAACTTACTTGGTTTTTTTGATGATGGTTTAGAAGTTGGAACAAAGAATGAATACGGTGAAGTGCTAGGTGGAATGAATGTGCTGAATTCGTATATAGGTTCGTTAGCCCTAGTGATAGGGATTGCTAATCCTGTTGCTATCCAGAAGATTGTGAGTAATATCATGCTGGAACGGATAGAATATCCCAATATAATTTCCCCTGATGTAAAATATATGGATGAGAATAACTATTCTATTGGAAAAGGCAATTTTATTAATGTTGGGTGTCTGTTGAGTTGTCATGTGTGGATAGGGGATTTTAATAATTTTGGTGCTTTTTCTACAATAGGTCATGATACTCAAATAGGTAGTTATAATGTGATAATGCCTTCAACTCAAATTTGTGGCTGCGTTTCAGCTGGTGATATTAATTTCTTCGGTATAAGTTCTATTGTGTTACAAGGATTAAACGTAGGTCATAAAGTAACAATAGGTTGTCATAGTGTACTGATGACCGATGCTAAAAGTGAATATACTTATTTTGGGAATCCAGCAAAACCGATAATAAAAAAGTAGAATGGGAGAATTAAAAGGAAAGACTGCCCTCATTACGGGTTGTAATCGAGGAATAGGCAAGGCAATAATGCAAGAACTGGTTGCCGGTGGAGCCAATATTATAGCTTGCACTCGTAAACAGACAGCTGAGCAGGATGCTTTTTATAGGCAATGCCAATCAGAATATGGAATACAGATATATCCTATCTATTTTGACCTGTCTGATGAGGATGCCATACGGATTGCTTTAAAAGAAATATACTCTTTAAAAATTGTCATAGATATACTTGTGAATAATGCCGGTATATTGAATACGGATGGGTTACTCCGATTGAAGATGGAAGATGCTCATAGGGTGATGCAAGTGAATTATTTTGCTCCCCTGCAGATTACACAAGGAATTGTGAAATTGATGTTGCGCTCAAAATCGGCATCTATAATCAATGTGGCATCTATTGCAGCCTTGAAACCGACTGTGGGTAACACTGTATATGGAGCCAGTAAAGCAGCCCTTATAAGTATGACTACTTGTTGGGCAAAAGAACTTGCTTCAGCCAAGATTCGAGTGAATGCTGTAGCACCGGGGTATCTTGATACGGATATGAGCACCTCTGTTGATAGCAAGGTGATGGGGCGACTGGTTGATGATACATCATTGAAAAGATTGGGTACTGTGGAGGAAGTGGCTAAAGTCGTTTCATTTCTTGCCAGTGATGATTCGTCATATATTGACGGTGAAGTTATAGAAATTACGGGGGGATATAGAATATGATTGAAAATAAAATAATTAGCCTGGAAAAAGATTGTTATGATATGAAACTTAAGGCTCTTGAAATGGCTTTAAGTACGGGCAGTAACGGTTCTCATATAGGTGGAGCTTTCTCTGCTATGGAGATATTTGCAACGCTCTATTCGGTAGCCCATGTAGATGATACATTTGACGAGAAAAGGGACCGGATAATCGTCAGTAAGGCACATTGCGTTTTAGCCTACTATACGGCTTTGTGGAAGAAAGGCCTGCTGTGTGAGAAAGATTTATCCACATTTGATAAGAATGGTACCTCTTTTCATGGACACCCACATCGGAATTTAACTTATGGAATAGAATTTTCGGGAGGTAGTCTTGGCTTGGGGCTATCTTATGCTGTAGGAGTAGCTTTGGCTATGCAGAAAAAGCACCAGAGTAATAAAGTCTATGTGCTATTGGGTGATGGAGAGTGTGACGAGGGAATCGTATGGGAGTCATTGATGTCTATTGCAAATTTCAAACTGAATAATCTTATAATCATTGTAGATAGAAATGGCTATCAACTAGATGGTCCTACCAAAGAAATCATGAACCAATACTCTTTGGAGGAAAAGTTCAAGTCGTTTGGTTTGGAAGTGGAGGTCGTAAATGGGCATTCTATAGAGGAGTTGCTATGCGTTTTGAATAAGCCATCTGATGTATCAAGGGTGATTATCGCAGATACAGTAAAAGCGAATGGCATTTCATTTCTGATGAATAATAAGATGGCGCATCATTGCGTGTTGTCATTGAAGAAATATGAAAAAGCTGTAGAAGATATAAAAGCAATGTATGATGGGAAATAGTAAGATTAATCCTAAGATTTATTCAGCTTTAGGACAAGGTGGAAGTATGTTTGGTATTACATTGCCCGATGTGGCTCGGAAAAAGGATAATGTGATTGTTCTCTCGGCTGATATGTCAACACCTGCCGGACTTGATAAATTCAAATCCTTGTATCCAGACAAGTTTTTCAACTTAGGAATTGCTGAGCAAAACATGATTGGAGTGGCAGCTGGATTGACGGATGAAGGATATAAAACAATATCCGTAGCCCAGGCTTGTTTTGTTTCAATGCGTTGCTTTGAACAAGTCCGCCAATTCTTGGGGTATATGCATTCGGCACAAGTTCTTGTGGGGATTGGTTCCGGATTTTCGTTGACACTAATGGGAAATACCCACTATGCGTTGGAGGATATTTCATTGATGAAAACAATTCCCGGTATGACGGTGATAGCTCCTTGTGATGCATTGGAGGCAATGAAGGCTCTTGAAGCTGCAGTACAGTTGGAAAGCCCCGTATATATTCGCTTGTATGGGGGAACTGCAACTCCTATTGTCTATCACGAGGATTTTGATTTCAAAGTGGGCAAGTCTGTCACTCTGCGAAAGGGGAAGGATTTGCAGATCATAGCTACCGGAAGTATGGTGTATATGGCTATGCAGGCAGCTGAAATTTTAGCAGGGAAAGGAGTTTCTGCTTCTGTTGTCGATATGCATACTGTCAAACCTCTGGATATTGAAGTTATAGATTTTAATGCGCCTTTCATTGTTTCTCTTGAAGAACACCGTATGGTTGGAGGTATGGGCGACTCCTTGGCAGATTACTTATCACAATATAACTCACATCCTAAATTGCTGAAAATAGGAGCTTGGGATAGTTTTTCCATAGTGGGTGACTATCCTTATATGATGGAACAGAACGGATTATCAACTGATAAAGTCGTAGAACGGATTATGTCATTTATAAATAGATAGATTATGAACGTAAAAGAAAAAGTATTTGAGATTGTAGCTTCTGTCTGTGAAACGGAAGTATCCAATGTTAATGAGAATAGTACAATCGGTGATTTTCCCCAATGGGATTCTATGGGACATTTGACAATCCTTTCTAATGTAGAAGAGGCCTTTGATATCAATTTTGAGCCGGAAGAGATGATGGATCTGGAAGATGTCCATGATATCATAGCAGCTGTGGAGGAAAAGTTGTAATAATTATGGTGATAGAGGAAATCATATATCGGCATTCAATTACTTCTCCCGAAAAGACGGCCGTCATTTCGGGGGAAGTGACTGTCTCTTATCGTGTCTTGTGGAACAATATCAAGCATACGGCTGCCTATTTCATTTCTAAGGGAGTGGGAAAGGGCGACCGGATCATTGTCTCTGCAAGTAAAAATATAGATTTCATTTATGCCTATTTTGGAGCGCATCTGGCAGGGTGTATTTGTGTCCCGATTGATCCGGAGACCAATGTAACCCGTCTGGAAAGGATCATTGATTGTGCAGCACCTTCCATGATTATCGGCGAGCTACGCAATAAAGGGGGACATGAGGTGCTTCCGTTCACAGAGATAGGATTCGATAAGGATTTTGATGTGGTTTTTCCTCAAGAGAGGGATATTGCCGACCTTCTGTTTACTACCGGTACCACCGGTATGCCCAAAGGGGTGGTTTTGTCCTACTCCAACCAATTGTCCGCTGCAAATAATATAAATACTTTCATAGGGAATACTTCCGAGGATATTGAATTGCTGGCTTTGCCTATCAGTCATTCTTTCGGCTTGGGCCGGCTGAGATGTGTACTGGCTAAAGGCGCCACTCTAATCCTCTTGGGCAGCTTTGCCAGCATGAAGAGATTCTTCGGTGAGATAGAAAGATGCAGGGTCACTGGTTTTGGTATGGTGCCTGCCAGCTGGGCCTATATTGCCAAGATGAGTGCGGATAGGATTGCCCGATATGCCTCCCAATTGAGGTATATAGAGATAGGCAGTGCATTTATGCCGAAAACTGAGAAAGAGAGATTGATGCGTCTGTTGCCTGATACCAAGATATGTATGCACTATGGGTTGACCGAAGCTTCGAGAAGCGCTTTTATCGATTTCCATACCGATATGGAACATTTGGATTCAGTGGGCAAGTCTTCTCCCGGTACGGAAATTGTCGTTTGTGATGAACAAGGAAATTTACTTGCGGCAGGGCAGGAGGGCGAGTTGTGCGTAAAGGGCGGACATGTGTGTGCTGGCTATTGGGGAGTATCAGAAGATATCTTCAGGAATGATTTTTATAACGGCTATTTCAAAACCGGAGATTGGGGCTACATTGATCACTCCGGCTATATATACCTGAAAAGCCGTAAAAAGGAGATTATCAATGTCGGCGGGAAAAAAGTCAGTCCGATTGAGGTCGAAGAGGCCTTGAACTCCATTCCGGGTATTGAGGAGTCTGCATGCATCGGTGTGCATGATGATGTGATGGGAGAAGTCGTGAAGGCTTTCATCGTTGGCTGCCTGACGGAAGAGGATGATGAAAGGGTCCGGAAAGAGATGGCGGCTCTGGTGGAGAATTATAAGATACCGGTCTATCTGGAACATATTGATAGTATTCCCCGAACAACATCGGGCAAGATACAACGGTTATTATTGAAATGATTATGAATGAACGAAGCATGGTTGAAGAACTGTTGAACAGACCTCCTTATGATGGGAGTGAAGAATGTGATAATTTGTTTATGGAAGCTCTGCGTGATGAGCTTGTTTTCCACTATGAGCACAATGAGATGTATCGGCATTTTTGTGAGAGGAAGAACTTTAATCCTCATGAGCCGATTCATTCGGTGGATGAACTTCCGCCAGTGGCCGTCAGTGTGTTCAAGGAATTGGGATTCAACCTGAATTCAGTTCCCCGGGAAGAACTGACTTTGGCATTACAGTCCTCTGCCACTTCTGGAATACCGAGTACCGTAGTCATTGATAAGATAACAGCAAAAAGACAAGGTAAAGCAATGGTAAAGGTGGTCAGTGAATTCATTGGCAAAGAGAGGAAACCTTTTCTGATTATGGATATTGATCCCCGTTCTGCCTCCAGAAAATTGCTTGGAGCAAGATTTGCCGCGGTGACCGGGTATCTTAAGTTTGCGAGTAAAGTCGGTTATTTTCTGAAAGCGGATGAGAATGGTCTCTCATATTTTGATGTGGAAGGCATTCAGGCATTTATAAAAGAATTGCCATCCGGACAGCCTGTTGTGGTTTTTGGATTCACTTATATATTGTATCAACATGTATTGAAGTCAATACTGGAATCAGATGTGAGACTGCATTTGCCTAAAGGTTCCAAGATAATCCATATTGGCGGTTGGAAAAAATTGGAAAGTGAGAAAATAAGCAAAGAACTTTTTAATGAGCAATTAGCGCGGTGCTTTGGCATTTGTCCGGAAGATGTCATCGACATTTATGGATTTACAGAGCAGATGGGGTTGAATTATCCGGATTGTGCCTGTGGCTGTAAGCATGCCTCTTCTTATGTGAAAGTCCTGGCCCGCGATACCGTTACAAGAAGTGTCCTTCCGGCGGGAAAGGAAGGGATGCTTGAATTTATAACTCCTATTCCTCATTCTTATCCGGGCAATGTAGTATTGACAGATGATATCGGCATTCTGGAAGATTCGCCTTGTCCTTATGGACGTCCGGGACAGAGGTTCCGTATTGTCGGACGGTTGAAGAAAGCGGAGGTCAGAGGATGTGGGGATATTCTTTCCTCCAAGTTGGTGTTTCAACAGAAAGAAGGGACGGAAATAAAGTCGGACTCTCATCTGGACATTCAATATTTTAGGGGAACTTTGAAAGGAAATACGGGAGAGGAGCAGCTGCAGGGTATTATTTCTTGTCTGAATGATAAACTGGACTGGCTTCGGCAGCAACCGGTCGAGGCACTGATTGGCATCATTGGTGAAGTCGCAAAGAAATGGCTGTCCGATGAACGTTTTTCCTTTTTGAAGGACAAAGGCTTGCTGTTCTTGTCGAATTGGTGTGAAGCGTCTCATTTAAGGCAGATAGCCGAAGAGGGTCTGAGGGGGAATATAAGGTATTGCGATACCTTCTTGCATTTTCCAAATTCTTCAAAACATTTCTTGAAGGCAAATTCGCGAGGACTGGCTTGTCATTGGATGGCAGGCAATGTACAAATATTAGGTGTGTTTGCCTTGGTCCAATGTATCATAACTAAAAATGTGAACTTATTAAAGGTCTCTGCCAAGGATGACGGTGTGTTCCGTGCGCTTTTGAATGCGTTTGAAGGAGTTACTTATACAACTGAGGATGGCTATACACTTGAAGGTTCGGCTCTGATGGATACTGTGGCTGTTGTATATTTCTCGAGAGATGCCAAAAAATTGGGAGAGTTGATGTCTGGGTCTGCCCAGGTCAGAATTGCATGGGGAGGGAAAGAGGCGGTTGAGACGGTGGCAAAGTATCCTTCGATGATTGACTGTGAGACAGTTGTTTTCGGCCCCAAATTGTCTTATGCGGTAATTGCTAGGGAGGAACTGTCATCGGAGCATGCTGCGAAGAAATTGGCAAGACGGGTGTCGGTAGATGTATCTGTTTTTGACCAGTCCGGTTGTGCATCACCTCATAATCTTTATATTGAGAAAGGAGGAATAGTTACTCCTGAACGTTTCTGTGAAATTTTAGCGGAGGCATTTCCCAAAACGGAAGCCCAAATTCCTAAACCATTCATATCTCCGGAACAGATATCTGCTGTTCACTCGTCCAGGGGAGTGTATGATTTTAAAGGTAGAGTTTGGGGAAGTGATACGATGTCATGGACAGTACTCTATTCAGAGGACAATGAACTTTGTAAGCCAGTGTATTCACGTGTGCTTATGGTACATCCGGTGGATCACATAAATGATGCATTGGTACATGTTCAAGATTATATCCAGACGATTGGCATTGCCGCTCCTGAAGATAAGGCCATTGATTTTGCAAATAAGGCTACAATGGCAGGTGTTGCCCGATGCCCTTTGATAGGCAGGATGTTGAACTTTGAAATGCCGTGGGATGGACTGTTTCTGATTGACAGATTGGTCAGATGGAATACCTTGGGCGGCCCTCTTTGTTGACGGGCAAAGTGGAAATGATTGAGATTGTTCGGATTGTCAATTCTGTATTTGAATCAAATACCTATTTGGCAATAAGCAGGAATTGTGACCTGTGTTTTTTGATTGATTGTGGAGATCCTGCCCCTATAATTGAGAACATAAACAATCGGGGATTACATTTGAAAGGTATTTTCATTACCCATTCCCATTTTGATCATATATATGGCTTGGATTCCATCATTGATGAATATCCGGAAACTCCCATCTATATCTCTGCTTTGGGAAAGGAAGGCTTGTACTCCGATAAATTGAATTTATCGCGCTATAGTTTGTGCCCTTATGTATTTCAACATTATAGTGTCATGAAAGAACTGAAAGAAGGGGATACTGTATATTTATATGGAAGTGCTGGAGTGGAAGTTTATGAGACTCCCGGTCATGATAGAAGTTGCCTGACTTACAAGTTTGGCAATTGTTTGTTTACAGGTGATGCGTTTATACCAGGGCTAAAGGTGCCCGCTTCATTTCCTAACAGCAATAAAGTATCCGCAGAACTATCCCGACAACGTATTCTTTCTTTATCGAAGGGGTGTCGTTTATATCCCGGTCATGGTGAGAATTATGAGAACTTTCAGCCGGAAGTATATTTATAGGCTGTTTTATTGGCTATTTATCCCCTATTATGTGAGGCGGAAGAGTTCTTCTTCTGTCGAATGAACCTGATTTATTTTACAAAGAAATGGATAAGAGAATATATCTTTGCCTCGCCCACATGAGCGGCAAGGAGATGGGCTTCATACAAGAAGCCTTTGATACCAACTGGGTTGTTCCTCTCGGACCGAACGTGAATGCCTTCGAGCAGGATTTGGAACGCTTCATTGGGCGGAATAAAAAGGTGGTGGCTTTAAGTGCCGGTACTGCTGCTGTGCATCTGGCCCTGCTTGCTTGCGGAGTTGCTCAGGGTGACGAAGTGATAGTACAGAGCTTCACTTTTTGTGCCTCTTCCCATCCGGTGACCTACCTTGGTGCCACTCCGGTATTCGTGGATTCTGAGGCTGATACATGGAACATGGACCCGGTTCTTCTGGAGCAGGCTATCAGGGACCGTATCGACAAGACCGGCCGAAAGCCCAAAGCGATTGTTCCGGTGGCTTTGTATGGGATGCCCTACAAGATAGACCAAATCATGTCGGTGGCAGATAAATATGATATTCCGGTCATAGAGGATGCCGCCGAAGGCTTTGGAAGCAAGTTTGACGGGCAAGTTCTTGGAACTTTTGGCAAATATGGTGTGCTTTCTTTCAATGGCAACAAGATGATAACCACCAGTGGTGGCGGTGCTTTGATTTGCCCTGATGAAGAGTCCAAACGTGAGATAATGTTCTATGCTACCCAGGCCCGTGAGTCCTATCCCTACTACCAGCATGAGCGTATAGGCTATAATTATAGGATGAGTAACATTTGTGCGGGAATCGGCCGCGGTCAGATGACGGTGGTGGATGAGCATATAGCGCACCATAAGCATCTGTGCGGTCTGTATCGTAAGTTGTTGGCCGATGTGGAGGGAATCACGCTTCATGAGAATCCTTCCGGACATTATGACAGCAATTATTGGCTGAACACGGTACTGCTTGACGGGAATCTGCATGTGAGAGGTGAGGAGGATGCCTACCGTGAGACAGTAAAAGGCGCCGTAGGTGGTGCCGCCGGTGTTACGCATGAGTCAGTGAATGCCCATACTTCTTGTGAGCCTAACCGTAATGTAGAGGCTATGCGTGTTTGTTTGGATAAAGCCGGTATCGAGAGCCGTCCCTTATGGAAGCCCATGCATCTCCAGCCGGTTTATGCAGCTAATCCTGCCTATGTGAATGGTGTCAGTGAGGGCTTGTTCAAACGTGGTCTTTGCTTGCCGAGCGGTCCTTATGTGACGGATGAGGACGTGAGATACATAGTGAATGAAATGAAGAAGAGTATACTATGAAACTACATAGTATCAATTTTTTATGAACTAATTTCAGAAAACAGCTTCAGTGGGGCTGTTTTCTTTGTTTATAGGCATATTTAAGATGGTTACCGAGAAGTCTTCCCTGGCTTTGGGGGATGTCCATAATGTGATCCTCTGTGATAGAGAGTCATAGTTGTGTGTTGCCACTCTTACTTGAATAACCGTTCTTTGGTGGTGAATAATAACCAATAAACGTTTATCAATTATGGCAGTAGTAGCTTATTTAAGAGTGAGTACAGAAAAGCAGTTTTTAGAGAATCAGCGCGAGGAAATTATACGCTTCGCGGAAAAGAATGGATTGAGCATCGACAGATGGTACATGGAGACAGTCAGCGGAAAAGTGAGTAGCAAGGAGCGCAAACTGGCCGGTTTGCTGGACCGGATGAAACCGGGAGACTCCTTGATTATAACGGAAATTTCACGGCTTAGCCGGACACTGCTGGAGATAATGACCATTCTTAACTCCTGCATCAAAAGGGGAGTGGTGCTGTACAGTACCAAAGAGGGGTATGTGTTCCAGAATGACATCAATAGCAAAGTGCTGGGATTTGCTTTTGGACTGATGGCTGAGATAGAGCGTAATCTGATTTCCATGCGCACCAAAGAAGCCTTGGAACGACGGAGGAAAGAAGGAAAACATCTGGGCAGGAAGAAAGGGGACACACCCAAAATGAAGATACTCTATGCGAACAAGAGGAAGCTTGTAAGGGAGCACCAAAGAGGAGAGTCGTGTGCTGAGCTTGCCCGGCAGATGGGAGTGTCACGGACTACGATGTTCCGTTTTCTGAGACACTATTGAGCAATTCAGCTAAACGAAGGTGTCAAAGGTGGGATTCCTTTTGACACGCTTCGTGTGGGCTACTTATTCGGCTGATACTTCTTTCTTTTCCTTCCACTCTTTCCCGCGCTTGTGTAGGTTTTTCAGCTCGAATGACAGCATGATACGGAAGAAACCTATAATCAGGAATGCAAACGAAATCATGTACACGGCGTAAAGGGCGCCTACTGCCGGTTGCCACAAGATGATGAGCGAGCAGATGACGGCAAGAATACCGAAAGCAACGTACCATCCCCAGTCTCTTGTCCCGTATCTTTTGAGGTCCATGGCATAGCCTACGGATGAGAAGCCGCGGAACATCAGCCAGAAGGCGATGATGAACGGAATGACTTCCATGCTGAGCATCGGGTAGGCTATCAGGTAGAATCCCAGAATCATGTCGATGATGCCTCCAGCCAGATACCATCCCCAACTGGATACCCTTCTACGGTTACTTACTGCAAAGGATATTTCCAGCAGACCGCTGAACAACATGGAGACGCTGAACAGAATGCTCAATACCGCATACCCGCTGAGGGGGGAGAACATCAGGCTTATAGCCACTATTACATAAAGAATACCAAGAATGAGTGAAATCCACCAATTCTTTACTTCCTGCTGAAGTTCGTCAAAAATAGTTTTCATGTGAATTTAATTTTTTAAGTGATTATCATTAATTCGTCCGTAGAATAACAGTTTATCTGGAAAAAAGTTTCGGGTGAACTTTTTCTGTATGTAATTTGTTATGTATACATATAATTTGATAAAACTATGGCAACAACAAAATTTAAAGGACAACCGGTAAAGGTTATCGGTGAATTTATAAAGGTGGGCTCTGTTGCCCCCGATTTCGAATTGGTAAAAACAGATTTGTCTTCCTTCTCTTTGAAGGAACTGAACGGGAAGAATGTTATTTTGAATATTTTCCCCAGCCTTGACACTGGTGTGTGCGCTACTTCTGTACGTAAGTTCAACAAACTGGCTGCCGGCCTGCCCGATACGGTAGTGTTGGCAATCTCCAAGGATTTGCCTTTTGCACATGCACGTTTCTGTACAACGGAGGGTATTGAGAATGTGATTCCTTTGTCTGATTTCCGTTTTTCCGATTTTGATGAAAACTACGGGGTACGCATGGCCGACGGACCGCTTGCAGGTCTACTGGCGCGTTCGGTAGTGGTTATCGGTAAGGATGGTAAGATTGCCTATACGGAATTGGTACCTGAAATTACGCAAGAACCTGACTATGATAAAGCTATTGCAGCTGTAAAGTAGAAAGTTTGGATTTGGGATAAGCAATAAAAAGCGGTGGACAGAATTTATCATGCTGTCCACCGCTTTTTTATTATCATACCGTTTTCTTTTTTATTTCTTCTTCATGCCTTTATAGATGAAGAATGCCACGATGAGTACGCCGATGCCGATAAATACATAACCTATCTCATGGCTGTATTCCGTTACTTTGGCAAGCAGCTGTTCCTCGTTCTCAATGCCGGGTACTGTGGACAAGTAATAGCCGATAAAAGCCAGGATGGAATTCCAAAGGCCTGCACCCAAGGTGGTGTACAGCAAGAAAGTTCCCAGTTTCATGCGTGCCAGGCCGGCAGGGATGGATATCAACTGGCGTACGGCAGGTATCAGGCGGCCGACAAAGGTTGATACGGCTCCATGCTTGTCAAAATATTCTTCCGCATGCTGCACTTTGGCTTCGTCGATGAGGCACATGTGCCCGAAACGGCTGTTGGCAAACTTGTAAATGATGGGGCGTCCCAGCCATTTTGCCAGATAGTAGTTTATCAAGGCTCCGATATTTGCCCCTATGGTTGCAAACAATACCACCAGATATATATTCATGTTGTCATTGTTGGCGGCTTTCCAAGCGGCAGGAGGGACTACAACTTCCGAGGGGAAGGGAATAAACGAACTTTCAATGGCCATCAATAAAGTGATGGTCCAGTAATTGAGGTGGTCGAGACACCATTGGATAAAGGCTACTGATTCCATTTGCTAGATTAGTGGTATATAATTACTGTTATTGTAATGCATTGAAAATATTCTTCATCACTAGGGCCAGCTCTTCCTGATTATCTTCTTGTAGTATCTGCTGTAATCTATCCAGCTCTTCCAGCCTGAACGGATGTTCGCACAGCTGGTTGTACTTCATGAAGTTCTCTTTGTCTTTGAGCAGCATATACAGAGAGGTCAGCCTTTCGTTGATACCTTCAAAGTCCGGTTCCATCTCTTTGACATGTTCAAAGGCCAGCTTGGCATAGCTTAGTTGTCCTATCTCCATGCTACACATGCCTATTTCGTGCCAGGTATCCGCATAGGGGGCATACTCTAAGGCTTTGGCCCATTTTTTCACACCTTTCTCATACTCACCTTCTTCCATGTAGATGCGCCCCTCAATCAGGTACGGGTCTATCTCTTCGGGTGCCAGGTCGTATGCTTTTTTACAATACTGGTGTGCTTTGCGTTTCTTTCCCATCTTGTGCAGGCATAGGGCTGCATTGGCATAAAGAGAAGGCAAGGCGAAGTCATGGCTGTCTTCGGCCGTTATGGCTTTTTCCAGATAGTCGTATCCTTCTTTCCATTCTCCTTTGGAGGCTTTGTTCAGACCGATGAAGGTGTTGATGAAACCGTGGGAGACAAGATGGAATTTTTCGGCCTGCAGGTAGTTCTCCATGGCACTTTCCTCATTTCCCAATTGGAAGAAGGAATGTCCTTTCATCAGGTAGGCATCGGCAAACTCGTCATCGGCCACCGTGGCATAGTCGCATGCTTCGATTGCTTTGTCGAACATCTGCTGGTCAAAGTAGCAACGGGCCAGTCCAAACCAGTAAGGAGCCGAATACGGATTCTTGTCAATCAGCTTATTGAAGAAGAAGGTGGCTTTTTCAAACAGTCCCTGGGCGTAGTAACAGTCGCCGGTGACGGCAAGGTAGGCTTCTTCTTCGGCATATTTTTCGAGTCCGCGCGTCAGCCATGTCAATGCTTTTTCCGGGAATCCCATGTCAATGTACATATAGGATACATCGACGATGTTGGCCAGGTCGTCCTTATCGTTTATGCTGTCGAGTATCGCTTCTGCTTCTGCTTCTTTGCCTTCGCCCAACAGTAGGTTGGCTTTCAGCACTTTCACTTCGGAAGATTCTTCGGCAATCCGTTCCAATATATCTTTGGCTTGCTCTTTATGCTGGGTGTCGAGGAACAAGTATGCCTGTTCTACCAGCAGAGCCGTATTATCCGGATGTATTCCCAAGCCATACTCTACGACCTCGGTAGCCATGGCATATTTATGATGCACGGCATACCAGTCTGCGAGGTCGGCTAAGTCGTCTGCGTCCAGATAGATGGTTCTGTTCTCTGCTTTGGCAGCTTCATATTGTTCTGCCATTTCTTGCAGTTCTTTGTCTCTTCCGGACAGCAGGTTTTTTTTACTCATATTCTTATTTATTGATTTTACCCCAAACGTCTTTCAGACCTACAGTACGGTTGAATACCATTTTTTCTGGCGTAGAATCTTTGTCAACATTAAAATAACCGATACGTTGGAACTGCAGGTAGGAGAGGGGCTGCATGCCGGCAGCGTACTTCTCGATGTAGCAGCAGGGCAGCACATTCAGGGAGTCGGGGTTGATCATTTCTTTCATGGCTGTCAGTGCGTCGCAGTTCTTCGCTTCGCGGATGGCGGCAAGCTCGTCGCGCGGGTTCTCCACTTTCCACAGACGGTCGTAGAGACGCACTTCTGCTTCGAGGCAGTGGGCACAACTTACCCAGTGGATGGTGCCTTTCACCTTACGGTTGGCTCCGGGCAGACCGCTCTTGGTATCGGGGTCGTATTCGCAATATACTTCGGTGATTTCACCGGCGTCGTTCTTCTTGCAGTCGGTGCATTTCACGATGTACGCGTTCTTCAGACGTACCTCTTGTCCCGGTGTCATGCGGAAGTATTTTTTCGGAGCATCTTCCATGAAGTCGTCGCGCTCCATCCAGAGTTCGCGGCTAAACTCGATGACGTGGTTGCCTTCTTCGGGATGTTCGGGGTTGTTGACGGCTTCCATCTCTTCCACTTGCCCTTCGGGATAGTTAGTGATGATAAGCTTCACCGGATTCAGTACGGCGGATACGCGGGTGGCGCGGTCGTTCAGGTCTTCGCGCACGGCGCTTTCCAGCAGGGCAAATTCATTGAGCGCATCGTAGGTTGTATATCCTATTTTGTCGATGAACTTATGGATGGACTCCGGAGAGTAACCGCGACGGCGGAAACCGCAGATAGTCGGCATACGGGGGTCGTCCCAACCGTTCACCAAGCCTTCCTTGACTAGAGTCAGCAGGTTGCGCTTGCTCATCAGCGTATAGCTGAGGTTCAGTTTGTTGAACTCATACTGATGGGGGCGGTTATCATCGAGGTCTTTGCCTTCCTTCACCCAGTCCACGAAGAGGTCGTAGAGCGGACGGTGGGGCACAAACTCCAGTGTGCAGAGCGAGTGTGTCACGCCTTCGAAGAAGTCGCTTTGCCCGTGGGCAAAGTCGTACATCGGATAAGCCTTCCAAGTGGTGCCCGTGCGATGGTGCGGATGCTTCACTACACGGTAGATGATAGGGTCGCGGAAGTGCATGTTGGGGCTTGCCATGTCTATCTTGGCGCGGAGCACCATGGCACCTTCCTCAATCTCGCCGCTGTTCATCTTCTGGAACAAATCCAGTGTTTCTTCGATAGGACGGTTGCGGTAGGGACTTTCCACACCGGGCTGGGTGGGAGTTCCTTTCTGGGCGGCAATCTGCTCGGAAGTCTGTTCGTCGATGTATGCCTTGCCCTCCTTGATGAGGCGGATAGCGAAGTCCCACAATTGCTGGAAATAGTCGGAAGCGTAATATTCGTTACCCCATTTGTAGCCCAGCCACTGGATGTCTTCCTTGATGGCTTCTACATATTCCACATCTTCCTTGGTGGGATTGGTGTCATCGAAACGCAGGTTGCAGACACCGCCGTGTGCGGCGGCAATACCGAAATCAAGGCAGATGGCCTTGGCGTGTCCGATGTGGAGGTAACCGTTCGGTTCGGGCGGGAAGCGTGTTTGTACTTTTCCCCCGTTTTTACCTTCTTTCAAATCGTTTTCTACTATTTGCTCAATGAAGTTCAAGCTCTTTTTTTCGCTTGTTTCTTCGCTCTTTATTTCTGCCATAATGTTACTATTTTCGTATCGTGGGGACAAAGATAGGGTAAAAAAATGAAGAATGAAGAATGAAGAATGAAGATTTATTCTTTATGTACCGGGATATATCCGCTCTCTTTGATGATTTTCTGTCCTGCGGCAGACAAGATGAAATCGAGCAGAGGGGCTACGACCGAGGCGTTTTTTCGGTTATAATAATAGTATAGCGGGCGTACTATCGGATAAGTCTTATTGATGGCATTCTCCAGCGTGGGAGCGGCATAATGCTGCCCGTCGTATGAAACGGCGAGTGTCTTGATACGCGGTGATACATAGGCTAGACCCACATATCCGATGGCTCCGCGAGTTTGGCTGACGGATTGGATAATGGCTCCCGTGGCAGGCATGGAGAGACTGCTGCTCATGTAGTTCTTGTTTTTCAGTACGCTTTCCTTGAAGAACTCGTAGGTACCGGAGGAAGTCTCGCGGGAGTAGACTACGATTTTGCGGTCGTCTCCGCCCACTTGCTGCCAGTTGGTGACTTTGCCCCGGAAGATATCTTCCAGTTGTTGGCGGGTCAGTTGTGTCACCGGGTTAGAGGGGTGGACCACTACGGCAAGGGCATCGTAGGCGATGGGTACTTCCGCCAGGTCTTCTCCGGCAGCTTTGGCTTTCATCTTTTCGCTGAACTTGATGGCGCGGGAAGCCATGGCGATGTCCGTGGTCTGGTCCAGCAGGGCTGAAATACCGACACCGGTTCCGCCGCCGGTCACGGTGACACGGGCAGAGGGGTTCAGGGTCATAAAGCGTTCGGCGGTCTGCTGCGCTATGGGGAGCACGGTGTCGCTGCCTTTGATGCGTTGCGCCTGCATGCCAGTGGTGGCAGCTGCCAGGGCGAGGAGTAGGAGTAATTCTCTTGTCTTCATAAAACACATGGTGCAAATAGGGTAAACACATGATGCAAATTAAGGTAATGGATATTACAAATGTGTTACATGGAATGTGCTTTGAGTCGTTGTAATAGTTTTGTAACACCTTTGAAACATTTCTTTCAAACGTTAGTCACACTGCCTTAACATCCGGCCCGTTCCTTTGCATACAGAAATCAATAGGCAACATGAAAAAGATTTTTGAGAAGATTGTAGAAGGTATACTGGCTTGTAGCGGCTTTGTGACGAGTCTTACCATCGTACTTATCGTCGTGTTCCTCTTTTCCGAAGCGCTGGGCTTGTTCAGCAGCAAGGTGATAGAAGAAGGGTATGTATTGGCCTTGAATAAGGAGAACCGGGTGGGCGAACTGACTCCGGCACAGATAAAGAATGTCTTTGATGAAGAGCTGACAAACTGGAACGAAGTGGGAGGGGAGGACCTTCCTATCCGCCTTTTCCGTTTGGAGGACATCACACTGTATTATACGGAAGAGCAGTTGGGCGCTTCCTACGAAAATGCAGGTGCCTGCATTACGGAGCTGGTGGAGCGTACGCCTGGCATTATAGCCTTTGTACCGCAGCAGTTCATTGTCCGTCCGGACTCGGTGCATCTGCTGAAAGACAACACCATTTCGGTGAAGGACGTCTTTGCCGGTGCCGAATGGTTTCCCACGGCAACACCTGCTGCGCAGTTCGGCTTTTTGCCGCTCATTACGGGGACGCTGTGGGTCAGTCTGTTTGCCATCCTCTTTGCATTGCCGTTTGGTCTGTCGGTGGCAATCTATATGTCGGAGGTAGCCAATTCCCGGGTAAGGAATCTGCTGAAGCCCATCATTGAGTTGCTGAGTGGCATACCGTCGGTGGTCTACGGCTTTTTCGGTTTGATTGTCATTGTGCCTTTTTTGCAGCAGGTCTTCGACTTGCCGGTCGGCGAGAGCGGGCTGGCGGGCAGTATTGTGCTTGCCATTATGGCACTGCCCACCATCATTACGGTGACGGAAGATGCGATGAGAAACTGCCCTCGTGCCATGCGTGAAGCCAGTCTGGCACTGGGAGCGTCGCAATGGCAGACTATATATAAGGTGGTGATTCCTTACTCCATTTCGGGCATCACCTCCGGAGTGGTGTTGGGCATCGGCCGTGCGGTGGGCGAGACGATGGCTGTGCTGATGGTGACGGGCAACGCCGCCGTCATTCCCCATACCATCCTGGAACCGCTGCGCACCATTCCGGCAACGATTGCCGCGGAGCTGGGCGAGGCACCTGCCGGCGGACCTCACTACGAAGCATTGTTCCTACTGGGTGTCGTGCTGTTCTTCATCAGTTTATTGATAAATTTCACGGTGGAAGCAGTTTCGCCAAGACGAAAATAAAAGAAGGTAGATATGGTCAATAGAAAGCATCTTTCGCAAAACGTGGCATTCGGCTTGTTCCGTCTGTTGAGCCTAAGTGTGGTGGGGATTCTTTTTGCAATCCTCGGCTTCATTATATATAAAGGTATAGGAGTTATCGATTGGGAGTTCCTCACTACGGCTCCTACCAACGGTATGACTGCCGGCGGAATCCTTCCTGCCATTGTAGGTACGTTCTGCTTGATGGCGGGCAGTGCTTTATTTGCCTTTCCGGTGGGAGTGATGAGCGGTATTTATATGAATGAGTATGTGCCGAAAGGCTGGGTAGTACGCTTCATACGGATGATGACGAATAATCTGAGCGGCATCCCTTCCATCGTGTTCGGTCTGTTCGGCATGGCACTGTTCGTCAACTATATGGATTTTGGAGACAGCATCCTGGCAGGTTCGTTGACACTGGGCTTGCTGAGTCTGCCTTTGGTTATCCGCACCACGGAAGAAGCACTGAAAGCCATCCCCGACAGCATGCGCGAAGGAAGCCGCGCGTTGGGAGCCACCAAGCTCCAGACCATCTGGCATGTCATCCTGCCGATGGGAATGCCCAATATCATCACCGGACTGATTCTGGCGCTGGGGCGCGTTTCGGGCGAGACGGCACCCATCCTTTTCACCTGTGCCGCCTACTTCCTGCCGCAACTGCCGACCGGTATCTTCGACCAGTGCATGGCGCTTCCTTATCACCTCTATGTCATCTCTACCAGCGGTACGGATATGGAAGCGCAGCTTCCCATCGCTTATGGCACAGCATTGGTGCTGATACTGATTATCCTCCTGGTGAATCTGTTGGCAAACGCCCTGCGGAAATACTTTGAGAAGAAGATTAAGACGAATTGAAAACATATACAATAGGTATGAAGAACAAGATAGAAACCCGTGACGTGAACTTCTGGTATGGCGATTTCCATGCCCTGAAAGGCATCAGCATGGACATTGAGGAGAAGTCTGTGATAGCCTTCATCGGCCCCTCGGGCTGTGGAAAGTCTACCTTCCTGCGCCTGCTGAACCGCATGAACGATTTGATTCCCGACACCCGTCTGACCGGCGAGATACGCATTGACGGACAAGACATCTATGGAAAAGGAGTGCAAGTGGACGAACTCCGCAAGAACGTGGGCATGGTGTTCCAGCGGCCCAATCCTTTCCCAAAAAGCATCTTCGAGAACGTTGCCTACGGACTCCGTGTGAATGGCATCACCGATAACGCCTTCATCCGTCAGCGGGTGGAAGAAACTCTGAAAGGCGCCGCCCTTTGGGACGAGGTGAAGGACAAGCTGAAAGTCTCTGCCTACGCCCTCTCCGGCGGTCAGCAGCAACGTCTCTGCATAGCCCGTGCCATGGCGGTGTCTCCTTCAGTCCTGCTGATGGATGAGCCGGCATCCGCCCTCGACCCCATCTCCACTGCCAAGGTGGAAGAGCTTATCCACGAGTTGAAGAAGCAGTACACTATCGTCATCGTCACCCACAACATGCAACAGGCAGCACGTGTCAGTGATAATACGGCTTTCTTCTATATGGGGCAGATGGTGGAGTTTGGAGATACCCGGAAGATATTTACGAATCCCGATAAGGTGGAGACGCAGAACTACATCACGGGACGCTTCGGGTAGCGGATTGTTCCATACAAGCAAAAATAAGTTGTACAAAAGTAATCTTAAAATAGAAACATTATGGTGAAGTTTATCGAATCTGAACTCGTCTTGCTGAAAAAGGAAATAGACGAAATGTGGACCCTGGTATATAATCAGCTCGACCGTGCAGGTGATGCCGTGCTTACGCTGGACCGGGAACTGGCCCAGCAGGTATTGGTGTGCGAACGTCGCGTCAATGCTTTCGAACTGAAAATAGACAGCGACGTGGAAGACATCATTGCCCTTTACAACCCCGTTGCCATCGACCTGCGCTTTGTGCTTGCCATGCTCAAAATCAATACGAACCTGGAGCGTCTGGGCGACTTTGCAGAGGGCATTGCCCGCTTTGCCCTCAACTGCCATGAACCTGCTTTGGATACTGAGCTGGTCAAGCAACTCCGTCTCGAAGAGATGATAGCCCAGGTACTCTCCATGCTCGAACAGGCAAAACAGGCGCTTCAGGAGGAGAGCCAGGAACTGGCTACCGCCGTGTTTGCCAAGGACAATATGCTGGATGAAATCAATGCTGAGGCCACTGCCATTCTTGCCGACTACATCAGCCGGCATCCGGAGAGTGCACTCTCTTGTCTGAACCTGGTGAGCGTGTTCCGCAAGTTGGAGCGTTCCGGCGACCACATCACGAATATTGCCGAAGAAATAGTGTTCTTTATCGACGCAAAAGTGTTAAAACATAGTGGGCGGACAGACGAACACTACTTAAATGATAAGAAATAAACAAAATTTTAGGATAATTTCAGTGTTTCATGGAAAATAGCCTTATATTTGTCCATTGAAAACGATTGCAGGTGTAGAAAAATGCTTTGAAATGATAATAAACTTAAATGATTTCTCAAAAAGATGTTATAAGACATGTTTTTTAATTTGGTTAGTATCACGAAAAGCGCCTATATTTGCATCGTTATCCTGAAAACAATCTTTTTACCTTAAAAAAAAACTAATACCTATTGAAAACTGAAAAAGGAGGCTTTGTGAAAAGCTTCCTTTTTTTTGTACCTATACGAAGGGCTTTTTGTATCTTTGCGCATATTAATAATAAATCGCGTATAACCTAAAAGTATATAGAACCATGTTTTCCGGAATAGTAGAAGAATGTGCCACATTGGTGGCGATGGTCAAAGACCAGGAGAATGTACATTTTACTTTCAAGTGTTCATTCGTCAGTGAATTAAAAATAGACCAGAGTGTGTCTCACAACGGTGTTTGCCTGACGGTAGTCAGTCTGACAGATGATACCTATACCGTGACGGCCATGAAGGAAACGCTGGACCGTTCCAATCTTGGCTTGTTGCAGGTGGGAGATGAAGTGAATGTGGAGCGTAGTATGATGATGAACGGCCGGCTGGATGGCCATATCGTTCAAGGACATGTGGACCAGACTGCCACTTGCATCGATATAAAGGATGCGGAAGGAAGCTATTACTTTACTTTCCGGTATGCTTTTGACAAGGAGATGGCAAAGCGCGGCTACATCACGGTAGACAAAGGCTCGGTAACGGTCAATGGTGTCAGCCTGACCGTGTGCAATCCCACCGACGATACTTTCCAGGTGGCCATTATTCCTTACACCTTTGAGCATACCAATTTCCATGCTTTCAAAGTGGGCAGTGTGGTGAATCTGGAGTTCGATATCATTGGTAAGTACATCAGCCGCATGATACAATATAAATAAGGTAACGGCACTATGGACGATTTCCTGCAATTAGTGGCATCCCGTCAGAGTGACCGTGCCTATGATATGACTCGTGCCGTGGAGCCTGAGAAATATCGGTGATTTACTTTTTAGACACAGATGACGCAGATGACGCGGATTTTTTTAATATTCCAATCCGCGTCATCCGCGTCTAAAAAATAATCAAAAAGAAAGCAGATACGGAGTTTCCGGAAAGACTTCCGCGTGCTTACAAATCCTTCAGCAGCACCTTGCTTGCATTCTTGTAGTATTCCTCCCGTGCCTTCAGCAATGCTCCCCATTGGTTGTTGAATTCATTTTCCTTATCAATTTTGAAATCTTCTGAGCCGTGCGTGTCCAGTTTGTCCAGTAGGAGGGCCACATTCATTTTGTTGATATCCATGGAAGGCTGGTAAGCGATGTCTTCACTCTTTTCATCGGTCACCACTTCATGTAGGAGGTTGATTTCCTGCAATTCATAAAGGGTTTCGTGTGTCAGCCGGATGGGAATCTGGCACTCTTCGGATATCTCTTCGGCTGTATAGGGCTGGGCGTCTTGTTCAAAGCGCTTGGCTATGAGAGACATTATCAGGATGGAGATAAAATCGCGGTAGCGCCGGCTGATATTGCGCGCATCCTTGTCGAAGCTGAAGTTCCGGATATTCTGTCCGGCGTAGGTCAGTTCGGCACCGAATAGGCAGATGGTCCAGGATACCTGCAACCATAGCAGAAACATCGGAAGGGCGGCAAAACTACCATAGATGGCATTGTAACGGGAAACCCACAACTGGCTGCTGATGTAAAGGAATTGGAATGCCTGGTGTGCCGTACCTGCCAGAATACCGGATATGAGTGCGTGTTTCAGCTTGACCTTTGTATTCGGCATAAAGACGTACAGTGCTGTAAACATGAACCAGGTCAGCACGAAGGGGATGAGGCGCACCATAAACTTGCCGACGGGAGCCAGCAGGGTAAAGTCTTCGAGGTTCTTCACCATCGTACTCATGAAGATGGAAAGACCACCGGACACCACCAGCAGAATGGGCATCAGCAGAAGCATAGAGAAGTAATCCGTTATTTTGCGGTACATGCTGCGCGCCTTTTTCACCTGCCAGATGCGGTTGAAGGTGATTTCCATATTGTTGATTAGATTCAGGACTGTCCACAGCAACATAATCAGACCCACTCCGATGAATATTCCACTCTTGGTCTGAGACAAATACGAATTCACGAATTGCAGGATGACTTCCGTGGTTTCCGTAGGACCGCCGAAACCGTTGACAATCTGGCTTTCCATCAGATTATCGAATCCGAAACCGCGGGCTATGGCAAACAAAATGGCAAGAATAGGCACGATGGCAAGCAGCGTACTGTAAGTCAGCGCCGAGGCTTTGTTTACTATCCGGTCTTTGGTGAAGCGGTTGATGCAAAGATAAATCGTCTTGATGATATTGTATACGGAAAAGGTCGTTCGCGTGACTTCATCTTCCGTAATACGCCAGATGTCGTAGGTGAGGAATTTCCAAAGGGCAGCAATACGCTTGTTCATGCTATTATCTCGATTATCCATTGTCAATAAAAAAGCAGTCAGTCTGTAAGCCGGGTTCTGTTCTTCTGTTTCTGAAAAAGCCTAATTAGGAATTATCCATTCTTCATTATCCATTCTCCATTAAAGAAGTGTCTGTCATTTATCTGAGCCGCATGTCACCATACAAGCTTTAGCGGTCTACCCTCCGACATGGAGCGAGCAACTCTCATAACGTCGGTTTACATGACCTTACAACTCCCAAGACGCACAGCCCTTGTGTCGCCACAAGACTGGTAGGCTCTTACCCCACCTTCTCACCCTTACCGTAGCCCAAGGGCGACGGCGGTTATTTTCTTCTACGTTACTCTACCCTCACGGACAGCTTTCTGTTAGGAAGTGGGACGCTCTGTGTTGCCCGGACTTTCCTCATACGCACGAGGCGCAAGCGACAGACCGACCAACTGCTTTATAGGGTACAAAGATACGAAGAATTCGCGAGACTGTGGCAAGAAATGGGGAATAAAGTAATGTGTTGAGAGTTAGGAGAGATCGGCGTTGTTCGTCCGAAGGGTGCTTTCGGCGGAAAATTCGGTTTTTGGAAGGGTTAGGAGATTGAATCGCTACCTATCCGTTGCCTTTTTCCTGTCCGGAATTCCGGTCTTGAAGACGGTTTTGCCGATGGATGATTATCCCTGTTTTATGCCACAGAACCCGCTTGTCAGGCATCTTTGCTACTGCAAATTTAGCGATTTTTCCCGGCAATGCGAAGAAATATAGGCTCCGGGATGGCATCTGTGATTCCTATTCGTGGTTCCGCTACGTTTTGCATACCTACAAATAACTCTATATCAGTTAATTTTGCAAATAAAGAATAGAGTTATGAAACAGAGCGGATTAAAGGTTTCGTTCTACCTTAAAAAGAGCGAGATGTCGGAGAACGGACTGTGCCCGGTGATGGGGCGCATAAATGTCGGCAGATACTCCGAGGCGGCTTTCAGTGCGAAGCTCTCGGCATCGCCGAAGGCATGGATGCTCGGTCGTGCCACTGGCAAGAGCGCCGCGTCGAGGGAAATCAACCGCAGGCTTGACGAAATAAGGGCAAGCGCGCTTTCCGTCTATCAGGAACTGTCGGCTGTCCGCATGGACGTGACCGCCGATGATGTGAAGTGCCAGATACAGGGTATGGCTTTCGGACAGGAGACGCTGATGGGGTATTTCAGCATGTTCATCGAGAACTTCGCAAAGCGTGTCGGCGTGAACCGGGTTCATGCCACGCTGAAATCCTACCGTTACACCTACAAATGCCTGGCAACATTTCTGGAAACGGAATATAAGTTGTCGGACATTCCGTTTACGGCTATCGACCGTTCCTTCATAGACAAGTATGACATCTACCTGCGTACACAGCGCCGACTCGCTATATCCTCCGTGAAATTCCATACGACACGGTTGAAGATGATAGTGTCGGAGGCAATCACCGACGGCATCATCACAGCCGACCCTTTTGCCGGATACGAAGCGGAAAAGCCGCAGCGTGAGCAGAAGTTCCTCTCATCGGAGGAATTACACCGGATTATGACGACACCGCTCCATGACAGCCGTCTGTACCATGTCCGCGATCTCTTCCTTTTCTCCTGCTATACAGGCATTCCATACGGCGATATGTGTCTTCTGACGGAAGATAATCTTGAAACTGCCGAGGACGGTACGGTCTGGATCAGGTCCTCGCGAAAAAAGACGAAGATGGAATATGAGATACCGTTGCTTGAGCTGCCATTGAGGATTATCGAGAAATACCGGGGAATGGCACCTGAAGGGAAACTCCTGCCGATGTACAGCAACTCCACCCTGAACGCATATCTGAAAAGGATTGCCAAGATCTGCGGCATAGAGCGCAGACTGGTCTATCACTGCGGGCGTCATACCTACGCCACCGAAATCACGCTTGCACATGGTGTGCCTCTTGAGACCGTCAGCCGTATGCTGGGCCATAACCGGATTACCACGACGCAGATTTACGCGAAAGTGACCGATGACAAAATCGGGACAGACACACAGAACCTTGACAGCCGGATAGCGTCACGCTTCACTGTCGCCATTTAATAAACCAAAACCCATATAGTCATGAAAAAGGATAAAGACAACAATACACCTAAACGGCGCAGCACATTCGCCATCCTCTTCTATATCAACCGGACAAAAGTCCGCAAGGACGGAACATGCCAGCTTCTGTGCAAGGTCAGCATAGACGCCGAATGGGAGCAGATAGGCACGAAGGTATCTGTGAATCCCGATATCTGGAACCCTGAAAAAGGGCGTGCCGACGGACGCAGTGCCAATGCCGTGACCGTGAACCGTGCCATAGACTCGCTGACAGTCGAGATAAACGAGCATTATGAGGATATAAGGCGCAGTCTTGGCTTCGTCACCGCCGAGCTTGTGAAGAACGCCATGAAGGGCATCGGGCGTAAGCCTTCAACCCTTCTGGCCCTTTTCCGCGAGCATAACGAGGAGTTCCACAAGCGTGTGGGAGTAGACCGCACTAAGGAATCATATGAAAGCTATCTCAACTCCTACCGGCATCTGTCGGCATTTGTAACCGGGAAACTGGATATGGTGGATGTTCCGCTCCGCGCTCTTGACAAGGCTTTCTATGACGATTTCGAGGTGTTTCTCGGCGCAGACCGTGGGCTAAAACCAAAATCGGTTCACGAGCACCTTTACCGTCTGAAGAAAATGACGATGCGAGCCGTCAGCCAGGGTACACTTCGCCGTGACCCTTATGCGAGGCTCCATCCACCATTGCCACGGCGCAAGAGCCGCCACATGAGGCTTGACGACTTGAAACTGCTCATGGAAAAACAGATTGACGCCCCCAATCTCCAAAGAGTGCGCGACTGGTTTATCTTCTCGACTTTCACCGGGCTTGCATACGCGGATCTCAAACAGTTGTCGGAGGATGACATATCCCAGGCATCCGATGGCACATGGTGGATACACGTCAACAGGCAGAAGACCGGCAGCCGCTCTGCCATACGCCTGCTTGACATACCCATGCGGATAATGGAGAAATACAGGGATGAGCGGCAGGGCGGTAAGATTTTCAATCTCTATTGCAGGAGTTATTTGATAAAGCTCACCAAACAACTCGGCGAGGAGTATGGTTTCTACCTTACCTTTCACAAGGCGAGGCATAATTTCGGAACACATATCACCCTGTCGATGGGAGTGCCTATCGAGACAGTCAGCCGTATGATGGGACACAAGAGCATTACCACAACACAGATATACGCCCAGGTGACTGACCGCAAGGTGGATGAGGACATGAAGCGTCTGCGTATGCAGGCATCCGGTTCTGAAATCACTCTTATTGACGAAAGCATGGATAAGGAAATGGCAAAGAGAAGGAAATATAATTTCAAGAACAAGACGGGAAACGGTCTGTGATTGCAGACCGTTCCCGCCGATGTCTGATAGTGGCGCATATTGCGGAACTCAGCGGCTCTTACAGCCACTTCTGTTCTTCCACGCATTTCCGGTGCGCCTTTTCAAGAAGGCTCTGTATCTCGGATTCCCGGTACAGGGCCTTTCCCTGTACAATGTAGTAAGGGATAAGACGCGCGGTGCGGTATTCCTGCAAGGTGCGCCGGCTCACTTTCAGCAGGCGAGACAGTTCCTCGTCAGTGAGGAACCTGTCCCCCTTGAACATGGGGCGTGCGACCGATTCAACTTGTCCGAGTGCCTGCCCGATGTTTCCGAGGCGGCGCAACAGGTCCACCACACGCGGATCCTGCCTGTCGATAAAATAATGGCTCATAGCTGTGATGTGTTTGGGTAATACGATGATTGGAGCAGTTTCTCTACATCCTCCGGACGGTAGAAGAGCTTGTTCCTGATACGGCTGAACGGCAGAATGCCTTTGTCTCGGTAGGTCTGCAAGGTGCGCTTTGAGATTCCGAGAATATTGCACACATCCTCGTTGTCGAGCCATTTCTTAAGGCCGATGTCCTCGTGTTTCCGGCTTAACAGTTCTGATTTTTCCTCGATTTCCCTGATTCTGGAGAACAGGGCGTCGAAGGTTCTGATGTCCATGCTTATTATTTCCATGATGTTACGTTTTTTAGATTTTACGATATGTTTCAGCGGCTCACGGCGGCGGGTAGCGACTTCCCTTTCATTTGTAGGAATTCCTGTATCTCGGATGCCTTGTAGTAGGTACGCCCGTCTATCATGTAGTAGCGGATGAGTTTCTTCTGTCGGTATCTCGCAAGGGTGCGCTTGGTGACGCCGAGCAGCCGGCACAGGTCGTAGTTGTCGAGCAGCGTGTCGCCGTCCAGACAATCCTTGAGCTTGTTCATCCGCTCGAACGCCCGCTCCATCTTGTCGAAGCGTTCCATGAGCGAGGTAAACATCTTATGCACTGTTTCATTATATAGCATAGCTGATTTTTTTGATGTAAATGAATTGGTTCGTTCTACACCGTGTTGCGCAATCGGTTATACTACATATATTGGCTAATGCCGTGCCACCGCCACCAAAAGACATGACAAGACACCGATATTCATCAGAATATCAGTGTGATAAAAATATTCAAGCGTAAAATAATGGAAATCAGAGGTATTGCAAAAAGCAAGACTTTCCGGCGATATGCAATAGGCTATTGCGAGATTATCGCGCTTTGCGCCGGTAGATGTTTCGGCAAATCCCGTTCTTGAACCGGGTGGATTTGCTTAATATCCACCCTGACGGCACGCCGTTTTGAAAGGTATGGGTTCCTGTTCCTGCAATCTCAGGCAAAATATGGATTACCAGTTCGTCTATTATATTGTAACGGAAGAGCCGTGTCATAAGTTCCATCCCGTCCAAATCCGACACTTCGGCGGTGTATATGCAGGATTTGTTGGCGCTGTCTTTGTCACACACAAGATCAAGGACCGGGTAATCGGCTCCGAGCGTGTACGTGCCAATGTCATGCCAGTGCCGGAACCCTTTGACATCTGTCATAAGCCAACGCATCAAGGAAGAGCCGGCATCCGGGAGGAAACCGTCGATAGTCATTGCCGTTATGATGCGTACCGTTGCCATGTCGTTTCATTTCTTTGTTACATTGCAAAAGAAAAAGCGCGGTGAATACGCTTTCAGACAGTGGCTCTGGTAAGCCAGTAAAGAGAAACGTAACACCACGCTATGACAAGGCATAGCACAAGTATTACGCAACAGTGCTCTTTACTTCAATTTACCAGATTTCTGTCTGAGACTCTTGCGAACTTATGTATGTAAAGGCAGGCATATCGGAACACGCCTACCAGTATTTTCTATTTCACGCCCCAAAGTTACAAAAAAGTAGCGAGAAGGGCTGTATGTCAGGGCATAAATGTTACTTTATACCGTATTTGTTCATCTTACGGTATAATGTCGTAGGATTGACGTTAAGCATTTTCGCCGCCTTTGTCTTGTTGCCGTTGCATGATTCCAAGGTGTGGATGATCAGTTGCTTTTCAGCTTCGTCATCCTTAATCGGGCGCAAATCGGGAACGATTTTTGTGATATTATCACTTGTGGATTTACGGATATTCAAATCCGAGGCCGCGATAAACGGTGTCTTTGAGATCAGAACGGCCCGGCGCACCCGATTCTGAAGCTCGCGGATGTTGCCGCTCCATGAATGTGCCAGCATAAGCCGCTCGGCATCCGTGCTGAATCCGGTTGTCTCCTTGTGAAGTTCATCCGAAAATTTCTTGCGGAAGAAATCTGCCAACGGGAGGATATCTTCGGGACATTCCGCCAATGATGGCTGGTGTATCTCGAACTCGCATAGGCGGTGATACAGGTCCTCGCGAAAACGCCCATCGGCTATGGATTTTTCCATATTCTCGTTGGTTGCCGCGACTATGCGCACATCAGCACGGCGTTCTGAGTTTTCACCCACAGGCATATATACATTCTCCTGCAATACCCTAAGCAATGATGACTGCGTGTGATAAGGAAGTGTACCGATCTCGTCAAGAAATAGTGTGCCGCCTTTCGCCGCATCGAAATATCCTTTCCTGTCCGCATCCGCTCCTGTGAAAGCGCCTTTGACATGGCCGAAGAACATGGAGGCTATAAGTTCCGGCGGTATGGCGCCACAGTTCACCGCGACAAACGGCTCGTCTCTTCGTGAACTGTTGAAATGGATGGTACGGGCTATGGACTCCTTGCCGGTTCCGTTGGCTCCGAGAATAAGCACCGATATGTCGGCGGGAGCCACAAGCTCCGCCAGGTGCAAAGCCTCACGCGCCTTCGCGCTTTCACGCTTGAAAAGCCGTTCAAGCGAATGCTGTATGGTCACAGCCGGATGCACCAGCTCCTTCACAATTTCGAACAGGCGCTCACGGTGTACCGGTTTTGGCAGATAGTCCTTCGCGCCTATCTTTATGGCTTTGACGGCATCGGGGTATGAGGCATATTCCGTCATAATGACAACCGGAATGCCCGGCTTCTCTTTTTTCAGCCAAGCAAGCAGTGACAGGCCGTCCCCTTCGGGCAGGCGTACATCAGAGAGTATCAGGTCAAAATTTATCTTGCGTATATGCCTGCGTGCCATGACTGCATCTATTGCAGTCATGACGTCATATCCCTCGCGTGTGAGCCAGTCCTTCTGCATCTGCGAGAGGGTTACGTTGTCCTCAACTATCAGTATCCTGCTCTTCATCCTTTAAAAGAATAATCTCTCGGTGCGCGTTGGCTCGTATATCAAAGATAATACGAGTTATTTCTCTAATGGAATGTGATATTATATTCCAAGAGGCATTCGATTTTTTAAGCTCTTCCCTCAAAATTTCCAACCGATCCGCCATAGATAACATTTCCCAAACAGGGTAAATTCTATGTATCACTTCACGTAATTTAATTTTATCATGTTTTTCTGCGGCTTTCCTTAGCTCAGAAATATCGTTATCACAACTGGTCATTAAACTTTGCAGAATACTGATTTTATCTGTTGCTTCTAAAAGCAATATAGAAAAATCAATATGTTCACCATTTGCTTTATGAGGCATAATATTTGCAATATGTTCCAACAGTTCCTGCATGGAAAATGGTTTGAAAATGCTGCTTGCAAAACCATATTCAAGGAGCGCATCGATCTCACAATCACCTCGCGCCGTCATAGCTATAATTGGGATGTTCCGTGAATTGCCAATGTTTGATTTTCGTAGCAATTCAAATAGGGCAAAGCCATCTGTACCCGGCATTTGAATATCTGACAATATCATGTCATAATCATGAGAACGCATTTCCTTTACAACATCTGATGCCGTTTTACATATAGTGCAACTTACCATATTGCGTTCAAGCATTTCTTTTATAATCTCAAGTTGTAATGGGTCATCATCAACGACCAGAACACTGTGAGGCATGTGCACAGGATTCGACTTTTGCATCTGTGAATTATTGACACAACCATCAGTTAATTTGAGTGGCATAGTTACCTGAAATTCAGTGCCTACTCCTTCTTTACTGGAAACATTTATCGTTCCACCAAGTAAAGCAACAAGTCCTTTTGTAATGGTCAGCCCTAATCCAAATCCATCAATATTTTCTAAGTTATCTGCGCGCTCAAATGGGCGAAAAATACGTTTGATGGTATTCTCACTCATCCCTATTCCGGTATCTCTAACTATCATATCCAAATTACCGTTACTATATGTAACAATAAATGCAACTTTACCAGTATGAGTAAATTTAACTGCATTGGACAATAAGTTATCTGCAATCTGTTCTATCCTGTCTTCATCCCCCAAAACGGTCACATCCATATTCTTAAATTCAGCTTCAAAAACAAGTCCCTTGTTGTTAATAATATGACTGGCGCCAGTGGATATGCGTTTCATCAAATCTCCAAGTCTAAAAGGAATATTATTAGGAGTCTCTTTTGCTTCGTTAAGACGATACATGTCAAGGAGATTATTGAGTAAATGTAATACATGACTACAGAGGATTCGGACGTTTTTAAGATAATTGTCGCGTTTCTTCTTTTCTCTTGTATCCAATGCCAATTCTGCGCTTCCTCCGATAATATTCAATGGGCCTCGTATATCATGAGATATAGTGAGAATAATTTTCTTACGCATCTCAAGCAAAAGATTATTTTGACGTATACTTTCTTCAAGTTTGTGGCGCGTACGTTCTTTCTGCCGAAAATCCCAAAGTATTACAATATAGGATAGGAGAAGAAGAACTATCAGTAATACGGTAAGACCGCCCATTTGTCTGTATGAGCGTTCGCGCATAATGGAGATCTCATTCTCTCTGCATCGAAGATTATTACGGGACTTATCTTCAAGTTGTCGTATTATTTTATTAAGTTGGGTGTTCAACATCTTATTACGCTCCACAATGCTGTCGGTAAGTTCTGAAAGATGACGATTGTGATTTGCATATTGAGATATGGTATTACGGTTGAGTGTTTGAAGCATTGTAGACGTAGCCGTTGGAGATAATTCTTCTTTTTTCCCAAAAATGCCAAGAAAACCTTTGCGTTTCGGTTTCTTTATCTGTTCCTGACTACTCGTTCGTGCAATAATTGGAATTTCTTTTGTTATTTTATCATTGGTTCTTTTTTGTTTAACAATGACATCTGCAAGATTTAGCAATCCATTGGCTTTATCATCAATTAATTGCCGTACGCTATCAATATGTTCATTAGGATACATCTCATTGAAGTGACATAATATACTGTCAATCTTGACATGCTGTTTTTGATATTGTTCCTTATCCACATCATCCCAATTCAAGAACCCTTCACCAGCAAGAGAAAATTCAGAAAGAATCATATTGAAATCATTGATATCTTCTTGCAATTTGTTTGTTTCCCTATTTTGCTCTTCCAATTCTTCGAGTCTAACCCATTCATAATAATAGGAATAAATAATCATTCCTATTAAGATAAATATCAAGATATACCCTGATGTGACAATTTTACGTGCCAGACTCATACAACACTATATTATTTATACTTCTTGATGAAATCAATTATGTCTTGCAGGACTTCGGGAGAGATTGTTTCCTCGATTGCACCATATTCCTGTACCGCTCCTGTTTGAGCGTGTTGGAAAAGATGATTAAGTCCGGGATAAAGTTTCACGGTCGCTTGCGGGGCGAGTCGTTGCATTTGAGGCATATTCAGTTCCGGGCGAACTTGTATATCCTTTTCTCCGTACAGTACAAATACCGGGCAATCCGTATCTGCGATGCTTTCCGTCGGTGAAAAACCGATATAGTAATTTAGCCACGGGTTATTGTCAGCCGCAATCTTTTTCAGATTGGCTTTCAAAGATGTATGAACGGGAGTATTCGTCCAATTTGCACATATATCCTCAATATTTTCAACCGCCATATTGTTACCCTCCCTTGTTTTCAGTTCATACATCTTGCGCAATGCCTCAACATAATCCGATACAATATCTGCTGGCATATTACCTTGTTCCAGTATTGTTGCGCTTTGATCTATTAAAACCGAGTCACCACGAACAGCCTGTGCGCCAATGGCTATAATGAAATTCGGATTTGAGAATAATCCCGAATTGTTATCAGCTCCCAACATGAACGCCACTGCCGCTCCCTCACTATGCCCCAGTATTCCCACATTCTTGAATTTCACTTCTTTGCGCAGGTATTCCATTGCTGTTTTAGCATCCCGTGCAAAATCTTCAGTGGTGGCATTTTTACCGTCGCCGGTTGATTCTCCATATCCTCGGTCATCATATCGTAAAGTTGCAATGCCGTTTCGGGCAAGGTAATCTGCGATGACAGCAAACGGTTTATGTCCGTATAATTCTTCATCACGGTTTTGCAGTCCGCTACCGGTAATCATTACGATAACCGGAGTTGCCTCATTAAAACTCTCAGGCAAGGCAAGTGTTCCTGCGAGAGTAACACCATCTGATAGGTTATTGAAACGAACTTCCTTTGTCGTGTATGAATATGGTGACTTAGGCGTTTGAGGCCGCTTTAATTCCACAATGCCCGGAAATAATTCAAGGTCGGCACTCATTGTTCCTTGTGCGCATTTCCCAATGAGTTTCCCATCTTGTTTGCGTCCGGAAAACGTCAATCCTATGCGTCTAACCGTTATATTTACAGAATCAGCCGAAATGAAATTCACTTCTCCGGCTATACCGTATGCTCCTTGATCCGGAGAATCAAGCGTAACTGACGGTTTGCCATCTTCGCCTGTCTTAAAATTGAACACAATCTTTAACTCCACTTGCGGAGTTATTTTCAACGTACCATGCCATGCTCCCGAAATATCATCATCGGAAGCCATGATATTTAGCATGGAACAGGTGGCTATCATAGCTGCGATTATCACTCTTTTCATTATATATCAATCTGTTATTTTGTTAGTTCCATTAGTATGTGAGCATTATCATCTTTCAACACCAAGATGGAATCGTCCGTGATTTCGTATGATTTGATACTGGGCAGAATAGATGCTACGCTCCTTTCCACTATCATGTCATCGCAAGCTAATTCGGTAAATGATATATCAGAGAATTTCAAGGCGTTTTTGCTTTTTTCAAAACTGCCCGAAATTGTATTGCAGTCGGTGGTACAGGAGAATACTCCGGTGTTATCAAGCTGCAATATATACTCTGATTCCTTGTTTATCTGCGTCAGTCCGTATGACGATGTGGCGATACAATTGTATTTCTCAAGCCGCCATCTCCCATACAGAATGTCATCTGACGGGGAGTCGCACGAGCCAACCAATATGGCTAATGCAAGCATTATTAATGTAAAAGTGTTTATTCTCATATCATTTACGTTTTATGGTCTGGCATTTTCGCTTGCTCATTTCCTCGGCATACGCCATTTCTCCATGCTCCCGTATATAGCTGATACAAGCCGGGCGGTCGGAGTTAAAGAGCAATGCGAACACTTTGCTTATAAAATTGGAATAGATCTTACACTCCCTTACGTCACGCTCACACTCGGCACAGGTATGATAGCCTTTGCTTATGCAGCATTGGCGGATTTTACACCACGATGCTTTCTCGTTATTCTTGCATCCGGGGCATTTGCCGGACAAGAATTTGCGACACGCTCCACAATACAGCCCACATGCGGCTATATTATCTTTACTTACTCTTATACTTTCCATATTCAATATTCAATGTTTTCTATCTGTATAGTTTTTACCACAGCCATAACATACACCGTCATGAACCGATATACATCCTCCGCAATCGGAGCAAGTCCAACGATCATTTTCCCTTTGAAGAAACTTTTTAATACCGTTTTCTCTTATAAAAGCGAGATTGCCCATAAGCGACTCAATCATCGGATAGGCGTTGGCATACCAACATTCCTTATCGACAATTTTCCGGCAAGGATATTGTGGACATTTGTCACAAAATCCGTCCGGCAGTGTTTTCCGTATTTCACAATTTACAATCTTGCACAGATTGGCGCAATACTCACCTTTGCGACCCTCATTCCGGCAACCGACACAAGGGCTGTCTTCTCGCAGTGCTTCGCTGCAAACCGCGCAGTTCAGCCCGCATGGAGCAATCATATTTTTATCCATAATCCAATTCTATTCAATTTGTTAAATTGCACCCGTCACAAAGCTTTTAGTCCGCTGCCTATATCTCAGATAAACTGAGACTGTCAAGATGCAGGCTATAAAATCAGCCATAGGAATACTTAGCCAGACTCCGTCAAGCCTCAAATCAAACATTTCAGGCAGCAGAAATATCAAGGGAATAAAAAATCCTATTTGGCGTATGAGCGACAAGACAATACTCGTTTTCGGCTTGCCAATAGACTGGAAAAAGTTTGTTATCATAGTCTGCATGGCCATAACCGGAAACATCAAGGCACAGATACGAAGACCTGCTACTGCAATGTCATTAAGTGCAGTTTCGTTTGAGAACAACTGTATAATCGGGCGAGCCCCCATTTCACACAATAAAAACACGGAGAACATGAAAGCAAAAGCTATTGTCAACCCGGTGTTCATGGCTTTGTCAACCCGTTCTGTCTGACCGGCTCCGAAATTGTACCCTATGATGGGCTGCATACCGACAGCCAAACCGATAATTATCATTGAGAACAGCATATAGATTCGGCTGACTATGCCGTATGCCCCAATCGCAAAGTCGCCACCGTAAAATCCGAATCTGTTAATAAGGGCAATACTTATGGATGCCGAGCAAAGATTCAATATAAACGGCGGTGTCCCCAGTTTCATGATTTCTCCGGATAGACGGAAGTTGCACCTGAAACGGCTTCGCTGAAAATGTATTTTATTTGATTTCGATGAGAAGTGCCTTACGACCCATACAAGTCCGACTACCTGCGATATGACTGTGGACATGGAGGCCCCCTTGATGCCAAACTCAAATACAAATATGAATATTGGTGTCAAAACCAGATTTAGCCCGACGGTCAGCAGAGTGGACTCCAATGATTTTTTTGGGAAACCGTTTCCGCGAAGCAAGTTGTTAAGGCTCAAAAACAGGAATGTTATCGGATTGGCGCAGAGCAATATCTCAATGTACTCCTGTGCATAAGGAAGCGTGGCTTCACTGGCTCCGAATAAGTGCAGTACAACATCCAGATTGAGATATGTGATCCATCCCGTCAGGACGCTGATTACGAAACCAAAAATCACCACGGTATGCAGAATATCGGCCGCTTGTTCATATTGTCTGCGTCCCAGACTTATGGAAGTCAACGTGGTTCCGCCGATTCCGACAAGCGTATTGAAAGCAATCAGGCAATTCATCATGGGGAAAGTGACCGCAAGCCCGGAGATCGCCAGTGTTCCGACACCGTTTCCGATGAATATACTGTCAATCAGATTATACAGTGATACGGCAGCCATATTGATGATGGCCGGAATGGAATACTGAAGCACCAACTTTCCCATTGGTGCTGTTTGGAGCTGGTGGTATTTCTCTTGTGATATGTCTTGCATTGTCCGGATTGACTCTTTCATTATTAATGATACAGGGTATGCCGTACTGTAAGATACGGCATACTCCAAGTATCAGATAAGATAATTGTACTATTGGTATTTCTTCCTGTTTTTATTCGCCGTTTGATGACCAATACTGGTTGCAGATATAATAGTTGAACTCCAGTGTGTAGCTTGATTCAGACGGCAGGCCGCCGTTTAATCCGGGGTGGAATTTGGGAAGCATACGCGCCACGCGCAGAGCCTCGGCATCAAGTGTCTTGCCGGAGCTTTTAACGATTCGGGCATCCTTTACAACTCCGTCTTTGGCGATGGTAAGCTGCACGACAGCATCCATGTTAAGAACGCCGTCTTTGTATGCGGTTTCAGGGAAGGAGATGTTTTTATTGATAAAGGCTCTCAGTTTGTCCTTGCCGCCGGGGAAGTTGGGGGCGGTTTCTGTCCTGATGAACGGCACGGCATCGGCCGCGTCCGCTTTCTCCGTGACCACCACATCGGAATTTCTCTCTGTCACACGAATGGTGGAATCGGATTTTTCGCTAATTTTGTAGCGTAGATTCTCCACCGGCGTAGCGGCAGATACCTCGTTGATTACTGCTGACACCGCAGGGGTGGCCAGACCGATTAACGCGAGTGCCATTGCAGGCACCATGACAAAGGCACGCACACGGGCTTTGCCTGTCGGTTTGCTTGATAACATCATAGTTATACGTTTTTTAAGTGAACTGTGATTTAGGCAGTTGGAAAGAGTTGCGAACCTTGCTCCAACTGTCTTTTTTATTAGAAACATCTGGTACTCCTCTCGTTTTATGCCCGATGCAAGCACACGGCTGTCGGCTTCATACTCATGGAGGGTGTGAAGCTCATTGCGCAGAAGCCATATAGCGGGACAATACCAAGTGATAATAATCCCTGTCTGCATAAAAAGCAAGTCAATCCAATGGCGACATTCTATATGCGCTTTTTCATGGCATACTATCATCTGTCCGAACTCGTACCAGTCACGTCTTGGCATCATGATATATCCGCACCATGCAAACGGGGCGACGCTGTTATGGCGATGAAGTATAATGCGGCAGTCATCCTGTTTTATATGCTCACATTTGAGAATGAACAGAGCCAACCGTGCCAGTGAAACGAAGAAATAGAGGATCATGACAATAACCCCAATAAGATAAAGTGTGACCATATAATCCCATATCGGAGTGATTCGCTCTGATACAGTATTGGCTATATAGGCAATCTCGACCGGATTAAAAGCGATTTCAGTATTATTCTCCATAATATCCGCTACCCCAAAAGGATTAAGTATGAAGATGGGAGCAACGAAAACAAGCGTTATACAGGACAACAACAATATCCTGTTGAACCGGAAACAGCCGGTATTGGCAAGAACGCATTTGTACACCGCCCAGACTACAATCAGGAGGGTGCTTGCCAATAATGAATATGCCAAGAATATACCTGCCATTGTTAATCCTTTCCTCTGTTAGATATTTGTAATATTATTTCCTTAGCCTCTTCATCGCTATATTCCTCGCTTTTAATCAGGAAGTTCACAACATTCTGTATAGAATTGTCGAAATACCGCCTTATGACGCTCTTCAGATTTTGTCCGCAATAATCTCCACGCTCTATTATTGGGAAATATATGAAGCCTGTGCTTTCAGCCTTGTGGTCGAGATAGCCTTTCTGTTCAAGAAATTTCACGAATGTGGCTACCGTCGTCCGACTTGGCTTCGGCTCATCGTGAAGGGCAACTACATCTCGAACCGAGAGTGCCCCGCTTTCCCAAAAGAAGTTCATTACTTCTTCTTCACGTTCTGTTAATGGCTTCATACTGTTAAATTTAATTGTCGTATTACATTCCGATACCCGAACCGGTATCGGCAGACTTCCCGCCAATCATATCGTCATTCTCAATGGTTTTCGCTGTTTTCTTGACCGAAGATTTAAGAGAGCCGAAACGGTAGGCGACGCTGAGTTTTAACATCCTTACATTATGTTGGTAGATTGATGAAATTCCGGTGTAGCCGCCATTGACGATATGAGTGTTGATTTTCATACCGGAGCCTCCTATCGGGCTAAGGAAATTGAGGCTTACAGTTAGTCTGTCCTCTTTAAGGAACGATCGCCGTAGGGTAGCATTTGCCACGATAGAATACTTCAAAGGCACTTCTGTATAGGAATAAACACTGGATGAACCCATATTCATGTGCATGATCATCAGCTCGCCTGACAATTTCCACGGAAGTTTTTGAGTTATGTTTGCATAGACAGTGTTTTTCCACCTGCCGAGGCTCATGCCACTTTGACGGTAGCGGTCATAGCTGACAGTGGCATTAAGCATCAACCGTGTTTTAGTTCCCGGTGACCATTGGACAAAAGAACTCAATGAGAACTTACGGACTTCTCCCACGTTTCCGAATGTATTCCTGATTATGCCATCTTTGTCCACATAGTTAATGGCTACTATGCCGTTATCTGCCCAATCGAATCCGGCTGTAGCGTTGAAAACCACTTTCTGCTTCATGAGCATATATGTGAATTTCATTGAGTTGTTCCTGACGCTTGACAAATCCGGATTGCCGTATGACAGGGTTGTAGGTGTCACTGTAACTTCCGGATTAAGATATTCAATACCGGGGCGATTTATTCTTGAAGAATAATTCAGAGAGAAGTTAGAGGCGGCGGAAGCCTGCCATAATATACTGGCAGACGGCACTATATCATTGAAATCGCTCGAAAAATCTTCCGCACTCCCGTCATGAAACTTTGCTTTGAGGTTTGAATATTCATATCGGATTCCAGCTCTGAATGACCACGCCTTAACTCTTGCTCCATATTGGGCATAGAGCGCACCAATATTCGTGATATGTGAGAAATCAGTGTTGTCAATCTTGTGATCCACATAATCCCTCATTCCATTTGAACTGTTGTTTCTCAGAATATACTTGGAGCCGACCTCAATGGTATGTATATTGCCGATGGGTCGTGTATAGTCGAATTGAAACGTATGCTCAATGAAATCGGTCGTGGTATTTGATATGGTTTCGGTATATGGTAACGGGAAATTGTATAATTCCGAATATTGCTGTCCGTCATCATCATTGCTATGCTTGGTTGATACAAGATACCCAGCTCCGATAATCTCTCCCTGCCGATGCGTGTTGTGCTGGTAGTTCAAACCTCCTTCAAGGCTGAAATACTTATTGCGGCAAGTTCCGGGAATATTGGACTGCGTATAACTGTAAAGTGTGCTGTTGTTCGGATCTTTCATATCGGCCAAAGAAGTCACCGATGGTTTAAGTCCATAGATGAATCCATTGAACTCTGCTGTGAATAGATTATAGGGGTCAAGTTCATAACTTGCCTCTCCTCCAAAATAGCCCATATATCCATGAGCCTTTCGATTGCTTTTTGAATGGAAGGTATTTCCGGATTCCACATAATGGCTGTTTTCATCGAAGTCTATTGTCATGCTCTTCTCGTTCAGATTAACAAAGCCGCCATTCACAGAAAACGTGACCTTATTGATCTGGGATGCGAGCCATAAAGACGGTGATAGTCTTCCGTTAGTATCACCACCTATTGTTGCTGTTCCCATTACGCCTTTTACAGCTGGAATATCAATCATGACTATGTTTATAATTGCACCGATACCTTCCGCATCGTATTTTGCACCCGGTTCTGTTATTACCTCGATACGTTTTACCATTGATGCAGGTATTCCTGCCAATATATCTTTTGCATTGTTCGTATAGGAATTGCTTGGTCTGCCGTTCTTGAAAATCTTGAAATTAGATGATCCGTTGACAGTTATTTGGTTTTCCCCGTCAACAGCCACCATTGGCACTTTTCGTAACATTTCAATGACGGTGTTGATCTTAGAACTTTCGTCCGCCTGTACGTCATATCCTATACGGTCTATATCCTTAGAAATTAACGGCTTTTGGGCAACAACGACGATTTCATCAAGCTGGGTATTGCTTATCTTGCTTTCCAGAATGCCCAACTCGGCAATCAGATTAGACGTATCAACACTGAAAGGGCGTTTTATAGTATCTTTCCCGATAGCCGATATATACAAGATGTAATCGCCGGTGTTGGGTAGTTGTGTCGCAAAATTCCCGTCAACATCAGTGGTACCTATGCATACAGTTTTAGTCGTGTCGTTCATTAGATATATGCGGTACGTTGCATATATCTCCGGTTCCCCATCCGCATCAACGACTTTGCCTCTGACTGAGTAATCACCTGTAGATTCTGTTGTCGTAGATGCGGGTGTGTATTCCTGAGCAAATGCCAAATGCACAGAACTGTGAATAATTGTAATGAGCAGTAATGTAATGAGTTTGCGTATCATTTTAGTTTCATAATTTTATCGTCTAATTAAATTAGACCATTTTACAAGCGCAAAAGTAGTCTAAATTATTTAGACGACAAAATAATATGGCTGAAAAAATTGATTATTGATATCGATAGTGGAGAAAACCGGGTGGTTCTCTCCACTGTAACCTACGTTTTCGGCTCTTTACTTGTCGCCATAAAGCCCTATGCGGTTGCCGACAGGATCGGCGATGATGGCGAAGTAACCCCAACCGTCAACCTGAATTTTGGTTTTGGGAGTTACGATTGTCGCGCCGTTATCCAACGCAGTTTTCACGCTGGCATCCAAATCTTTCGTCTGGAGATACACCAACACGCCTCCGTTAGAGGGTGCGAAACCGGGAAACGAGGGGGCCGAGGAGATTGAGCAAACACTCTTGCCGTCTTTCATAAGACAGGCCATTTTCTCGTCGCCGAACTGCGACACTTCCAGCTTTTCGCCGAAGAGTGCCTGATAGAACGCCACCGACTTGTCGAAGTCATTGGTGGGGATTTCAAAAAATGCAATCATACTTTTTATTATTTGATTAGTACGCTGCAAAGTTACAGCGACATGATAGCCTATGATAGTAAAAAGCGGACATTCCCTTATGGCAGATATGTACTAATGCTGATTATCTTCAGCATTATAACTATTCTGTAATTTGTCACTGAACGATTCTCTGATAGCTATTCTCAATCCATTCAAGAACGATTCATGGATATATATTGAAGAAGTCGAACAGTTGTCAGCACATAATCTGCACTGGATACAATTTTTCTCGTCAGTCGGTAAAACCGTATCTCTTCGTGCGAATATGTGCATCGGACAAATCTTGATACATTTCTCGCAGTTTATACAGGTCGAGGTATTTAGGAACACCACCTTGTTACCCGCTATTATATCTGAACCTTTACGGCGTATCGGTACGCCATCAGAATAACCTTCAACCGGATTCTTATGGGCATGAGCCAACGGATGTAATTTCCACCTAAGCCTTTCCACAAACAGCCGTGCCTTGAACATATCCCGCTCATCCGGTCTGGCTTTATTGTAGCCGTCCATCAATATCCACGGCCCGGTGCGATCAAATCCACGGCAAGAAAACTCTCCGGCTATAATTCCACCTTTTGCCTCGACGATTTTTCTGAGTGGCTTATGATATGCTACCAAGAAAGGTCTGCAACGGGTGGAAAATATGAAAACATTTTTACTTTCAAGATTTTGACTTGAAACAAATCGTTGAAGTCGTATATCGTGAGCGGCAAAGTTTATAGCGGAGCCAAAGCCGATAAGGTCATAATCCGACAGGTCGATTGACGGATTGCTGTCGATACATACCAATTCGGCAGCAAGGGCATCCGCCATGCTTTGTGCAATTTTTAGCGTGTTGCCTCTGTATGAGGAACGATAGAATATTATTGCTTTCATTTTGCGACTGATATTTTCGTTTCCGAGGTTCCAGGGGCGCCATTTACACCTTTATATCCCACAAACATCATAGAACTCGTGTCAAAGTAATAATCACAACTCCAGAAAGCAGACATAAAACCGGTAAGAGTGACTTCTATTCTTATAGCGTCTTTCCCATCGAACTTCTCAATTCCTTTCTTGGCCGCCGACATGGTATAGAGCTTCATATTGTCGGGGCGGAAACACTCGTATTCCACTGACTTACCGTTTTTCAAAGTCAGTCCTGCATTATAGGCGATATTCTGATACCACGGCTTGCCTTTGCTCTTCACTGTCTTTGAAATATGTTTCCCATTGAACTTGCCGGATATAGAGTATATACCATTATTCAACCTGATTGATAGATTGGTATTTGAAGAAGTATTCACTATCTTCCAACTCTCGGTTTTATAACCGTTTCCTAAGATATACTCATGCTTTTCACCACCTTGAACCGTATGTAGGTATATCTTTCCATCCTTGTGTTCCTCAGTCCATTTGATAGTGGTTTTCGTCTTGCCGCAGGTGGATATATAGTTTCTTTCCTGCGCCATTGCAAAAGCTGTAAGAAACAGCGTAAGTGCTATTGTAATGATATGTTTCATAGACAGTTGTTGTCAAAGATAAAATCCACATACTTGGAAATCATAGCTTCCATTCTTTCCCATGCTTCCGGCTTACTGAAATCTATGCCATTGATTTTGTGATATTGCCTTGTGAAAAGAACTATGTAGTTAATTGCGGATATGATTATGGCAATAGACATATTGTTATCGCCGCCTTTATCCAAAAACTTATTCAGTTCCTCCTGCAATTTATGACCGATACGCTCACGTTCTTCGATGATACCCTTGAAAGAAGAATGACCTGAAAGTTCCCACACAAGAAGTTCTTGCATGAGAACATTATCTTTTAGATAGCTAAGCTGACACATAAGCACATCCTTAACAATCAGCTTTATGTTCCCGTCTTTAGCTCGTTTGATGGTATCAATAAACTCCGAATAGGCAAACGAATAATAGTCATGACGTTTTGCCCATTCCACGAGCAAACCATCCAACCCACCGAAATAGCGATAAATTAAAACCTTATCGCATCCGGCTTGATTGGCGATGCGATTAACTCCGATTTTGGTAAAACCGTCGTTCTCTATGATATGGCTCACGGCTTCAAGAAGCCTCTTTTCTGTTTCTTTCAATTCCATTTTATATAATGTCACTAAGTGGTGACAAAATTATAAAAATAATCGGTGACAACCAAATGCAGGGCTGTATAACCGCTATTTTCAGAATGTAAAATAGTCAGAAACAGGAGAGTATTGAGCAATATACTCTTTCGGTGTGTAGCCGGAGAATAGCTTGAATTCTTTAATCATGTGGGATTGGTCGGTGTACCCACACTCGTATGACAGTCGGGCAAAACCTATTCCCGGATTATGCTGCAAGACTGATAAGGTACGTTGCAACCTAACTATGCGCATAAAATCTTTGGGTGTCGTTCCTATGTTTTCCGAGAAAATCCGGGAGAATTGTTTCTCACTCAAACACGCAATATCCGAAAGTGTCTTGATATTTGTTTGAGAGGAGTTGTTGATATGGTGTATCACTTCTGCCAATCGTGGCAGATGATAATTTATCCCATACATCAGGCACTTGTAGAAATAATCTTCAATCAACTCAATGCAGGTGTCGTGATTTTCGCTGTCCTCAACTCTACGCGCCAGATCGCGCAAGGCGAGATTTTCAATGTCTGCAACCGCCACATTCTTGTCATGCAGTAAAGTGACTGGCATACGAAAGAATATTTTTGCCGCATGAGGCTGGAATACTACCACTATCATTTCAATGTCACCGGTTGAAGTCACATCTGAATAACCGCTTTCCTGACCGCAGATAAAACTCTGTGGCTGTAATTCATCTCGGCTCGTGATTTTCAACCTTTCGCCACGATGAAACACAAGCGACATACAGCCTGTGGGCAAAGTGCGCTGCGTCACTATGCCGGAGGTACTATCCTGTAATATCCAATAATACCGTATAAACGGTTTCAAGGTTGGCGTTGGCTGTATGATTCTGAATGTCTGCATTCCACAAAATTACAACATGACAATTTCCAATGATAGTAAAAAACAGACATTATTGTTTAGTCACAAGTATTATTCCGCCTATAATTGCACAAGCCCCCAAGATAGTCCAGACAGAAATCGGTTCGTCAAGTATAATATATGAGGCGATAATCGTCACGAGTGGAACCAGATAGATAAAATTTGCTGTCATTTCAGGCCCAAGCATTTTTATTGAAGCATTCCACATCAAATAGCATAAGAAAGACGCTACAACCCCTAAAAACAGAAGATTGCCAATCACCGGAAAAGTCCATTGGAAATCTATATGCCCGAAAGCATTAGAGGCAATTAAATATGCAATGGCAGTAAGAGAGCCATAACCGAACACCTTCCTTGTAATAAAGAGATTGTCGTAATGCTTATTCAGTCGTTTCAATATTAGGCAATAGGTAGCCCATGAAATTGCAGCTACGACGGTCAGTATATCACCCAGCGGATTGATGCCGAAATTGAGAGAGCCGTTCAAGATTACTACCGCTACTCCGGCCAAAGAAATAAATGAACCAATCCATGCACTTACCGAAATCTTGTCGTGGTAAATAGCACTACCTAATATCATAGTGAATATAGGCGACGTGCATATTATAAGGGAAACATTCGACGCAAATGTTATTCCAAGTGCTGAATTCTCGGCAATAAAATAGATTGAGCCACCTGTAAGACCGGCAAAAAGTAACGACATCTCATCCTTTACGGTCTTAGCGAACAATATTTTGTGTGAAAACATCAGGATACAGAGGTAAGCGATAGCGAACCTTATTATGAAAATAACAACCGGAGTAAGTCCGCTAACTATAAGTGTCTTAGTGGAAACAAATGTGATGCCCCACACGCCTACCGTCATAAACGCAAGTAGCACATAGGGCAACTTTTTATGTCTTGTTCTAACATCTCTTACTGATTGTATTTCCATATCTCCAAATGTCATTTATTGAGGATTGTGGCTTTCTACCAAATTCTCCATACCATAATGATTATATTGCAATACGGGCAAACTCACGATTTATCCAGATGGTAGCCTCATTTCCGATAAAACGGATAAGCACATAGTTCGGATCTGCTGCGCCGCCGGGGAAATAATTTATAAAATACTCCTGCCACATCCGTTTACGGGTCTCATCATCCGTAATGATTTCGACTGTGCCGCGCAATGCAACACTATCGCCATAAAACGAGTAGGAAAGCCCGGCTTTGGGATTGAGCCTGAAATCGGCAACCTTTTCGGAGTCTGCTGCGGTCACTACCCAGACCTCATTGCATCCTAACGAATGAATTTTATCCAATGGCACAGGGCGAGGAAACCCATCCGCATTGACCGATGCCAACGTAACCTCTTTGCACTGCGAAAGCAGGTGTGTGGCTTTTTCAATCAAACTTCTTTCATCTTTCTCTTTCCAGCGTTTGAGTGTTGGGAAGATTTGTTGCATTTGAGCCTTTGCCTGTTGGGGCGTAAGATTCCAACCCGTTTCCTTGTTAATCTGGTCGGTAAACTGAGTGCAGAACTCTATCATCTGGCTCATGTTGAAATCTTGGAGGAAAGCACCTTCTTTGTAGCAGTAGCCACAATAGTCCTCGCTTTTGCTGCCGTCTGAATTTGTGCCGATATTGCCCTCAACAAGAGGCATACCGCAGCTTTGACAAAATTTTTGTTCCATATGTTCTATCATTATTTTCAAATAATCAACGTCATCTTTTTTTGAATTTCTCTTTTGCGTATTCGTAGGATTCAAGGATGTAAGGCTTTAATAATTCAAATGTCGCTTCAGATGGGGTTAAAGCGCAAATCCAGCCCATCCACGCATAGACCGGATGCGGTATAATAACATCCTTTGTGGTAAATTCATACGGCATATCAACAATGCCGCCTTTACATGGGCGTTTGGGCAATTCTCCGAATAACGTGCGGAAAGTCTGTTTTCTGACTCCTATATTTATTCGCCACGCATCCTCACGGTCAAGGTGGGAAGCTCGGTCATTGTCGCCATCCTTTTCTTTTACCGTCAAGACATAAACACCACGTTTCAACATCCCCCCCCGGATTGTAGAAAATCCCACGCTCGCCCCAACTGTTTATTTCGACTGTCCCGTCAAGGTTGTCAAGGCAATACTTCAAAATATCGTCAGGTGTAATGGTCATATTTAATCAGAATCTTTAATTAACCTATACATCGTTTCTATGTCCTCCGATGCCATCTCGAATTTTGACTTTTCAATCAGAATGTTCTGACCGGTCATGATGTATGAAGGTATAATGCGTATTCCTTTATAGAAAATCTCAGTATTCCGTAGCTTGTAAGTAGAAATACTTGGAACGGCGTTTTTCTTTGTCGCCTTCTTGCTGATCATATTAAAGGCTTTCTTTGCCACATCACCCATAAGCATGATAACCTTGACGTTTGTAAACAAAGCAAGTTCTTTTTCCAAATAGGGCAGGCTGTCCTCTATGCTCTCTTTTGAAACAGCATATTCGCTTTTAGGAGTCTTGACAGCATTAGTAATGTAAATTCCATTATTCAGAATATCCTGTACCGAACCCACCTCTATCCCTGCTTTTCTGAATAATGGAATTGTTGTTGACATATACGCTGAATTCGGCTTCCCGTAGAAGTCTTCCTCCGGACATGACGGGACAACCTCATTTATCATGATTGCCCGTATCGTTTCAGGTGCGACATCCACGTTGTTAAACCGCATATCTGCTTCATCTGCGGATAACTGTTGTAATTCTTTCTGGATATTCATCATAATAGTTTGAGCAATTCTTCGTGGACTTTTCCATTTGTTCCGGCTACCTGACTTCCTTGAGCCGGGTCAAGTGCGTTGCCGTTCCAATCGGTCACTTTTCCTCCGGCCTCTTGTACCAGAAGCATACCGGCAGCATAATCCTAAGGGTTCAGATATACCTCGAAATACCCGCCTTGTCTGCCACACGCGGTATATGCCAGCTCCAAGGCTGCGGACCCAAGCCGTCGGACATCTTGGGAGTTTTCATAGACTTTGAAAAATCGGGCAAAATTTTCTTTTGCCAACTCTCTTTTAGCAGTGCCGATACCGATTATGGTTTCCGAGAGTTTATTGGCAGAGGAAACGTGTATGGGCTTGCCGTTCAAGAAACTGCCTTCGCCTTTGACGGCAGAGAAAAGCTCATCGTGAAACGGGTCATAGACAATGCCCATGACAATCTCCTTTTGGCGACAAAGAGCCAACGAAACTACGCTGTGCTGATAGTCGTGCATAAGGTTGGTAGTACCATCAACGGGATCGAGAATCCAATAGCTGTCAGTATCCATCCGCTGTAAGCCTGTTTCCTCTCCGAGAAACTGGATGTCCGGTGCAAGTGTATATAGTGCCTTTTTCAGAAAGTCCTGTACAGCCACGTCAACTTGCGTAACGTAATCGGCAACTCCTTTTTCTTTCACATGGGCTGCCATTTCCCTATTCGTGATTATCCCCTTAGTCTCTTTGACCAAGCTGATTATGCGTAGTATATCCATATCTATAAAATTTATTTTAATAGCTTTTGCAGACCCTCAACTGAGATATCCATCCTTTTTGAGACTTCTTCTAAAGTCATTCCGTTAGAGATGAATCTCTCGATAACCATCTTCATTTCTTCGCCGACTTCTATAAGATGTCCGTCCAAGTCATAAAAACGAATCACCCGTTGTCCCCAACTATGTTCGACGACACCGCCCAAGAACTCGATTCCAGAATAGTTGTCAAGTCTTTGTAAAAAGCCGTCAAAATCATGTTCTTCAAAAACGATCTCAACATTATTGGGCTTTTCATAGACTTCTTCTTTGGTCACGCCAATGAGCCAGTCGAAATCCTGCTGTAAGGCCAGACCGCAGGAAAACAAGATGTTCCGGCCATAATCCTGACAGACTTCCAGCCCGAACATGTTTTCGTAAAAACTTCGGGCTTTGTTTATGTCTGACACGGATAAAACTGTACAACAGAATCTCATAGACTGTTTTTCCAGCGTTTGAGGGTTGGATAAAATTGCCGCATCATCTCTTTCGCCTCTTCTACGGTCATATTTTCTCCGGACCACTTGTTTATATCATCTGTGAACCGGGCACAGTGCTCGACCATCTGCTCCATAGTCAAGTCCTGCCTGAACCGGCCATCCACGTAACAATAGTTGCAGTAATCATCATTACGGCTGCCATCGGCATTTGTTCCCTTGTCGTCATCAGTCAGCGGCATACCGCAGCTTTGACAAAATTTCTGTTCCATATTCTTATTTCTTTTTATGTTCAGTCAAACTTTTCCAAACTATATTGGAAATCTCGGCAATTATGGCTGATGTCGCTGCCATGTCATAACTGGAATCAGCAACAAACACGGCTATTGAATATCTTGTGCCGTCGGGCAGTTTCACATATCCACAATCATTTACTGCGGATATGCGTCCATCCGGTGTTGGGAATCCTGTACCTGTTTTATGTCCAATCGTAGCATTGATAGGCAATAAAGGAGCTGCAAGCCTATCACGTCCGGTACTACATTGTTCAAGCATAGAAGATATTTCGGAATAAGACTGCGATGTGTTTCTCATTTCGATGTAAAACCTGTCAAAGAGCTGTGCCATTGCCAGAGGAGTGGTACGGTTAAGATAACTTAGATATGGGTCACGGTGCATATCTTCTTCGGATGCACCTATTAAAATTTCATCGGAAATATTCAGTTGCCTCATTAACGATGTAGCTCCCGATGTCCCGCCAATCCTCTTTAAGAGTATATCCGCCGCATTGTTGTCACTCTCTACCAACGACCATTCAAACAGTTCTCTTACAGTCATGGCATTTCGGCTCTTACAATACATTTTGAGCATTGGACTATATGTGTCCTCGTTCAAGTCATTCTCCCCGAATGCTATGGAATCGTTCAACGACATATCGTTATTATCTATCCAATGTGCAACCGTCAGAGCCAGCGGAAATTTGACTACGCTCATCATAGGGAAATCCCGGTTACCGTTGATAGATACAGTATCTTTGCTATTGATAATGACCGCGACACCTATACGCGCATCTTTCCCTGCGATATATTCCTGCAAAGTATTCTCTATCACTCTGTTTCCTTCAGCGAAAACAGGCAATATAAAAATCAGATATGTTATTATAACCAGTAATATCTTCATTTTGAATACGGTTTGTTCCTTATATAGTATTATGCTCCAATGAATCTAAATCACCGTTTTGAATAGCCTTGATTGAATTACGGATTTTAGCTGTATCCCAGTTCCACCATTGGAGTTTTTGCAAGCTGGCTATAATATCTGGAGAAAATCGTTTACGTATCTCTTTAGCTGGAATACCGCCGACTATTGAATACGATTCTACATCTTTTGTGACAACTGCCCGCGTACCGATTATAGCACCGTCACCAATGGTCACTCCAGCCATTATTACAGCGTCATATCCAATCCATACATCATTGCCGATTACAATATCGCCCTTGTTATCCCAAGCAGAAGCAACTTCCGATTTTTGTAAGCCCCATTCCTCAAAGAATAGTGGGAATGTATATGTTGAAAGCGATTTCAGCGTATGATTGGCGCAGTTGAAGATAAACTTAGCTCCGCAGGCTATTGAGCAGAACTTTCCGATAATCAGACGATCCTGATTTATAGGATAATGATACACCACGTTATTCTTCTCAAAGTCACGAGGGTCATTCACAAAATCATTGTAAATGGTAAAATCTCCGACTTCAATATTCTGGCGCGTTATGACTGATTTAAGATAGACAGTCTGATTATCTCCGGAACGAGGATATATCTTTGTTAGGTTCATATCTAAAACTCTTTAAGCCGTTCTATTCTTGATGATTGCCTTCGATTACCTGATTTATCAAATCCCGGACTTCATCATCCGACATTTTTCTGTCCCTTACAAGAGTGCTTATCACTCCCCGAATGGAATTATTAAAATATCGCTGTACCACATTCATCAGATTGTTGCCACAATACTCATCTCTTTCTATAAGGGGATAATAGATGAATCCGTTGTTTCCTGCCGGTTTATGACCTAAAAAGCCCTTCTCAACAAGAAATTTCACGAATGTAGATATGGCGGTTCTGCTTGGACGAGGTTCGGGATAAGTGGCGATAATCTCCTTGACGGTAGCTTCACCCTTCTCCCAAAACTTGTTCATCACTTCTTCTTCGCGTTTGGTAAGTTGCTCCATAAATCTTGTAGTTAGATAATGATATGCAAAGTTAGTCTAATTCTGTTAGACCGCAAAGGATTATGTGCTTAAACTTACAATCACTTCCAACAAAAGGAAAGATTTTGAAATTACATGCGTGGATTATTGTATCTGTTAAATTAGTATGGGATTCACTTTCATGGTGGCAAGATTAAGGTACAATCCGTGATGTTCTATCATACCGTGGCGGAACATTTTCCACAGCAGGTTGCAGCCGAGCTGTGCCAGTGTCGAGTTGATAAACAGATCCTGTTTCTCCAATGCTTCGGCAAGGGAGCAGCTTGGACCTGAATCATTATCTTTTACTTTTGAATACCGCACAAGGCGTGTCACCACTTTCAGTGAGCTTACCGTTTCATAAAGATGTGATTCCGGCTGCTTGATTTTTCGCGGTACAGTTCCCAATACAACCTGTCCGCTTGACTGCGAATTGCCAAAGTCGAGCCAATATATCGGTGTACCATGATTGGTGTAGTCTGATTCCTGTACCGCTTTCAGCACTTTCCATAGATCCATACGTGATTTCACATTGTCTGTGCAGGTAATCGTTATGTTGGCCATATTATCACTTCGTGCATCCTTGGGACATACAGGATATAGGGACGGAATCGCGGTCCAATCATTCCCGAAGAAATTGTTTATCCGTGTCACCAGACACTGCGCCTTGTTCAGCCCGATATCCGACCATCCGAAAAGCTGACGCCCGATATTGGCTTCGGTAACTATGTCCGGGTCATAGACTGTCACGAACAGACCGGGATGGTTCAATGCCCTCAATGTCACATCGAGCCGGGCGAGATTTGTAAGGACCTGTGAACCCGTGCCGCCGGCACCTATAAGATTTACCGTAACCGGATGCTGCGGGTTGAGCAGGTAATTGTGAATATAATGTACACGTTTCATTTCAGAAGGTCTTTTAGTTTAAGATTATTCAGAGGTATAAGTTCATTGAGGTTAAACGGCTTGTCACGTGCGGCCTTTGTCACCAGCACAAGATTGGATCTCGTCGGATTACGGCCTCCGCCCAAGTGTGAGAACTCCGTCAGCCAAAACCTTTTCTCAAGATATTCCAAAAAAGTTCCGAATGTCGGTTGCCTCGGACTTTCAATTTTCGGATTCCCCATGCACACGCTGGCGCTCGTGACGTTGAAAAACGGGGCGGCATACAGTTTTGTCTCCGGAGTTGGGACTTCTCCCTTGAAGGCATACACGTTCATTCCGCCGCCTTCCTTTGATTCATAAATCACTCCCGGAACATTGTATTCCGCATTTTCAATCTTCAGGCTTTCCACAAAATACATCATTCGTCTTTGCGGGGGATTGTACCATACATACCGTTCAGACCCCTTGCGGGTGTCGCAATACAGCAGATTTGACGGCAGTATCCCGCATGGAGTGCCATCATGTACTTCCGAATAATTCCTCACAAGATCGTTCATGAACTCCAAGGTCACAGGGCGTCCTTCACCCATATTGCCCTTTTTATCTATTGCACGCATTTCAAGGAAATGTTTCTTCTCGTCCTCACTGACATAGGCGATGAGAACGGCTTTGGGATATATCACGGAGTTTATCTCCCGTGTCAGTTGGTTGGAATTTGTCATGATTCAAAATTTCTTATAATGTTAATGAATTTATCGGACCATTGGAAGAACCGTTCAGGGTATTCATCCGATATTTTGAAGAGTGATTCCGTATCTGGAGTCAGTTTCATGGTTGTCACCGGTATTATCTCATACGATTCCCGGTAATCCGAGTTTATGCAGTCAATCAGTGTCCTTGTCACTATGTCATCATCCTCATAAACAATGCAGATCTGACGGTTCAGACGCACAGGACGTATGTCCGGGTCTTCTTCAAAATATGGGTCATAGTCATAATCCATTATCGGTTTCTTCGGATTAAGAAATTCCATACCGCCCAGCATGGAGTCTATCAATTTTGACTCCCATTCGTTAACCGGTTTATAACCATGCAATGCTGTACGGATATCTTTATGGTATGATTTCTTTTCGACACGTCTGAGCAGTTTGTGTATCGCTCCGGTCTGATATGACTCTATACGTTTTCTGTCCCTGAGAATTTCTTTGTCTGCTTCGTTGGGGTCATAGTCCATAAGGACACATTCCATTATACAGTCATGTTCATCACAATCCAATATGGAACCGATCCAGTTGGCGTGCATGAACCTGTTAAGGAACGATATGGCTATGCGCCTAAGCTCGTTGTTAATTCGGGTCAGAAATCTCACCGGGAAATAATACAGTTCGCAGGTTCCCCAGCGGTGGTATTTCCAAAGTGTGAAATGGAGCCTGTCGTCATACATCTCGATATTCAGACCAACCTTGTCGGAGAGAATGGTCTGCATGTCATAATACAGCTGGTTGATGCTCTCATTCAGAGTCTTGCCGGGTGTGTGATCAGCCTTCACGTTCAATAATTCCGCATACCGGAAATATGAATCACGCAGGAAATCGTAGTTCTCCTGCGTGATTATGTTGAATGTATCCTCTCCATAATCCTTGATTATGAAAGAAGGTACTGTGCTCTGGAAGGTCGTTTTCAGAAAAGAATTACAGCACCGCTGGGCGCTGTAATTCTTCTTTGCCGGTTCACTCCGTAATGATAGCGCCTCTCGGTCTGGCTTATGAGCAGCTTTGCGAGCTGTTCCGACTGTGATTCGCTTAGGAGTCTGCATTGGCTCTCTTTTTTAGGTGTTACGGGCATTGATTCTTATCCTTTGGTTCCGATTGTGGTCTTGAACTCATAGACCGCCGCGTCGTCCTTCATGGTCGGACCGTGGACGGTGGCGGTTGTCAGTTCGGGATAGGTGTTGGAATAGAATCCCATCACCATTTCGGGGCTGTCCGACGGATTGGGGTCGTCGAGTGTGATTGTGGCTGTCCCTTTCTTGAAAGTGAACACGCGTTTGATTCCTGTGATTTCGAGTGCCATAGTCTTACATCATTTGAGGTTGAACATAGTTTCCTTGTAACATTGTCGCCGGGAAATCGGGATACTCCGAGTATTCCTCCGGGCGGTAAGGCGGTGCGTCGTCAGGGTCTGCCATTCTGGGTGCATGAGCAGCCATGTCATGCTCGAACGGCATCGGTTGCTGCGCATACCGTGGCTGCCCGTTGGGAGGATACGCGCCGTGCTGACTTCCGTTTGGCGGTATCATCCCGCCATTTGGATGCGCATATTGCGGATAACCACCGTTGGGATATGCCTGCTGCGGCCAACCCTGCGGCTGTTGGGGATATCCGTATTGGCCACCATATCCCTGTCCGGGATTGCCGTATGGCTGTTGTGTGGGATGCACGGCCTGCGTTGGCATTTCTGGCTGTGGCATGATAGGCTGCTGTTGTGCCCCGGTTTGTTGAACAGTTTGCTGTTGAGCGGTCGGCTGTGGAACCTGTTGTACTGGATCCGGCATTGGATGAGGCTGTGCCTGCGGTTGCTGTACCTGCGCCGTTGCGGGCTGTTGCGCCGGTTGCTGGACTTGGGGCTGCTGCGGTTGAGCCTGATCGGGTTCCTCCATCATTGCGAAGAGGTCTCCCTGTGATGCCAGCTTTTTCTGTTCGTCAAGACGCTCGTCGATTGACTTCAAGTCCTCCGTCTTGGCATACTTGCGAGCCTCGGTAAGGGCGTCCACCGCCTCCTTGTGTCTCTTGGCGGCGATATGATCTTCCGCTTTCTTGAGATTCTTCTCATACTTCTCGCGTTTTTCCTTTTCTTCTTTGGTCTCTTTCGCCTTGGCTACTTTCGCCCCTTTGCTTGATGCTGCGGCTTTGTCGGCCTGCGCCTCGAACTGCGCCATATTGGAGATCAGTCCTGATGCTTTCTGCATGGGACGTGCCACCACCTGCATGAAGCCTGAGTCAAGTTCTTCGGGTGTGCCGTTAAGTGTCAGCGGCACGATGCTGTTCTGCGCCTCGTCCTTGAGGGTGTTGGACTTCGGGAGTACGGACACCGCCATGCGTCCGTCGGCGGACTTGCGGATGACCAACGTGATATCCACGTTAGGGTCCATCATCTGGTTCATTGATTGAAAAAACATATTCTTATCGTATTTAGTGTGAATATTTCTGATTTCTGCCTGCGCTCATCCCTTGAAGAATTCTGCGAGAAGCCTGTTGCGGTCGGGATGGCGGCTTATCTCCGTTATCTGATCCAGAATTGTGGAGATATGCACCGGTCCCCCAGTCCTGCGTGACGGGAACTTGATTTCCGGTCTTTCAATCCGGACGATTTTTTTCTTCGGCACCGGGATTGTAACCGCCGGTTGTGCCGCTGTCATGATAGCCTGTCTCATAGTCATTTCTTTTTTAATTAATTATTGAATATCCGGGCTTGGCAGCCCGATGAACTACAAGGGCATTACAGCGGTCGACTCCGGTAATGCAAGGCTTTCGGGAAAAATACCGGAGCGTAGCGAGGATGATTTTTTCCGAAACCGCAAGGCCCGGCCTTGCAGTCCGAAAGAGGCGGACGCTAATTTTGCCCGGTAGTTCCTTCGGGTCTGTCAGCCAGACTATTCCTTTCTTTCTCATTATTTTCTTACATATATTTATTTCACACCGCAAATAAAAAGAGCCGCCCATGTGGACGACTCTGCCATATATGCCTTTTGTAAATCTATGCCTGAGATGGGAGATCATGATGCGTTGTTTCAGAAAATAAGACCGCTTATAATGGCGAACAGCAGTGCCGCCGCCACTATGATACAGGCAATCTTATAGAGGAATCGGAAGAATCCTCTGAAAAACACTATCGCCAACGCCGCCCATACAGGTGATACGCCCCTCGTATAGAGGTATCCGAACACGGCGGCCAAAGCGAGTATCAGGATTGCTTTCCACAGCCACCTCATACCGGTGATCCTTGTGATAAGTGCAGATGTTTTCATAACTATATATATTTACCGGGGTGACACGGTGTCATCCGGATTTCGGAGGCTACCCCGTGGCGCGCCTCCACAGGCAAGGCTACGGGTAAAAATACCGGAGCGCAGCGAGGATGATTTTTGCCCGTACCGCAAGGCCCGGCCTTGACGGTGGAAACCGGCGAGCCACGAACTTCGCCTCCGAATCCGAATGACGGCATTCACTGTCCTATCTCTTTCTTAAAGATTTCTTGTCCGGGAAAGCGAGCGTGACATTGTAACCGCTGTCAAAAACGAGCATGGCATCGAATGAATTTCCCCTCTTTCCCATGAACCCCTTTATCAGCTTAGTCCTTCCGGATGACAGCAACTGTTCGATATGGCCGTCCGTGAGTTCCTTGTTCAAGAATCGTCTGAACACCAGCAGGCCGCAGGATGTATTGTCGCACCGGGCAGTCTTGGCTCGAATTACAACATTCCCTTTGCCGCATTTGGGACACGGGCGGGAATGCACCGGCGTGACAGGCACGGTGATTCCAAGAATCTCAGTGGTAGCCTTGCGCGTATAGCCGACGATGGCGTTCATGAATGTCGATGGTTCAAGGGTATGCCGTTCGATCTGCAAAAGGGTGTTCTCCCAGCTGCCTGTCATGCCTACATCCGCCACGAGCATATCCTTTACGGCATCGTACAGTGCCAGTCCCTTGTCGGTCGGCACGATGCACTTACCGGCACGACGTATGTAGTCACGTTTAACCAGAGTGGCGATAATAGCCGCACGGGTAGCGGGCGTGCCGATGCCTATGTCCCTGACGGCTTCGCGTACCTTCTCATCGGTGATATCCTTGCCGCACGATTCCATTGCGGCAAGGAGGGTGGCCTCGGTGTACAAAGGGCGCGGTATGGTCTTCCTCTGCGCCAGCCCGTGCCCCGAAACCGGCGCGGTGTCACCAACTGAAAAGACGGGGCAAGCCGCATTGTCATCGGATTCATCCTCGCCACGGTCCTCCTTGCGGTCGAACACGGCACGCCAGCCGGGTATTACGACGGACGAGGACTTGGAACGGAACGGCATCCCGCAGATTTCGGCTTCGGTCAGGTGTGTTTCGGTGACACACGGGGGCGAGAATGCTTCGAGCATACGCCCGGCAATCATCAGATAGACGGCACGTTCGTCGCCGGAAACGCCCGAGGAGGTGACACCGGTGACAATCAGAGCGTGATGGTCGGTCACTTTGGAGTCGTTTACGCTGCGGTTGTTGAGCGTTGAAAGGTCAAAAGCAGTGCCGTAGGCGTGTAATTCCGGCATGGCGCACACCTTTTGCAACAGTTCCGGCACGGTTCGCATGACATCCTGCGGTATGTAGCGGCTCCCGGTTCGCGGATAGGATACCAGTTTCTTCTCGTAGAGCGACTGCGCCAAGGCCAGAGTCTTCTCGGCGGTCATGTCGTGGTGCACGTTGCAGTCCTTCTGGAGCGCCGTGAGGTCGTAAAGAAGCGGCGGTTGGCGGTCGGAACGCTTGCATTCCGCCTTGGAGACAAGCCCTGTGGCACCGGGGACGATACGGGAGAAGGCGGCGTCAGCCTGTGTCTTTTCCCTGAAATCATCCTTGTGGAAGAAACGGCACATCCTGCCATCCTTGGAGAGAGTCACATGGAGCTGCCAGTAAGGGACGGACACGAAATCACGGTTCTCACGGAAACGGGCGCATACCATAGCCAGCGTGGGTGTCTGCACACGCCCGATGGAGCTGTTGGAAGTGCCCGACACGCAGGCGAGGGCGCGGCTGGCGTTCATTCCCACAAGCCAGTCGGCTTTCGCGCGGCAGTCTGCGGCGGCATGGAGGCTGTCATACTCACGTCCGTCACGCAGGTTCGCCATGCCGGTACGGATTGCCTCGTCTGTGAGCGACGATATCCACAGCCTGCGGAAAGGCTTGGTGTAGCCGAGGTATTCATAGATATAGCGGAAGATGAGTTCCCCTTCGCGTCCGGCATCGGTCGCCACGATGATGCTGTCACATCTGGAGAAAACATCGTCGATGATCTTGAGCTGCTTTGCAGCGGCGATGTCAGTCACCATGCCACGGTCGGTACGGATCTGGCGCACCACCAGCCGGAATGGGTCGGGAATCATGGGAAGGTTTTCGGGAGTTGTACGGTCGTAACCGTATGCGCCCGGCATAGCGAGCGACACGAGGTGTCCGAGCGCCCATGTCACCATGTAGCCGTTGCCGGTACAGTAACCCTCTTTGCGTATGTTGGCGCCGACGACACGGGCGATGTCCTGCCCGACACTCGGCTTTTCAGTTATGATTGCTATCATTCTGGGTAAAAATTTAGCCGTTCCCCGCCATAGTCAGGGAGGCAGGGAACGGCGGTTTGACATTGGGTTATATGAGACTCTGTCATGCGGGCTTGATGCCGATAATCTCAAGGAGTGGTTCGCCGTTGTCCCTGCGTACAAGCTGCAAGGTGGCGTCGAGGACGACATCCACGCCGAGGAGCACGAGACTGAGGGATATCACACCGGTTTTCCCGCCTTGCAGGAGCGCGTCAAGTTCGCCGGCCATCTCCAACTCGTCGCGGAGTATGCCGATGGATTCCAGTTCGCCCCAGTCCACATCTTCGGCATTGAAAGGAGTTATGTTTTCCTGATTCATTGTCATGGTCTTTTACGTTACACATTGTTCATATCGTCAGCCGACGCTCTGGCCTTTCGGTTTGCGGTTCTGCTGTCCTTGTCCCTGCGACTGACGTCGTTCCTGAGCCTGGGCAACGACATTGCGTTGCGAGGCGTCACGCTTGCGGGTGGGATCTTCGTTGTAGTAGTCCAGACGGCCTGTGTTGAAGTTAGCACGGACATACTGTGAGAAAGGTTTCTTGTCAAAGCCTATCATCCCCTCGATGAGCACCGCCTTGCCGTCCTGAAGCTGGGCGCGTTCGGTGGCGGTCAGGGTCTTGCCCCACAGTTCGGCGGGTATCTTGAACTGCTCTCGCTGCTCGAAGCCGTCCGGCGTGCGGGAGTAACTCAACCGTCCGGTTTCAAGGTCGGCCTTGATAAACGAGGAGAATTCCTCACCTTTGCGGTTCACCATATCTTTGAGGAATATTACCCGGCCGGCACGCAGTTCCTCACGATCTTCACCGGTAAGTTTCACACCGTTGATTTCCTTGGGTATGTAGATTTCCCGGTCCCCTTCGGGAGAATCCGGATTGTAGCGTGTGTATGCCGGACGCCCGCTCTGCGGGTCGAGCTTGACAAACGATGAGAAGTATTCACCGTCCCTTCGCTTCATATCCTCCACGAAGATGGCTTTTCCGAGGTTGAGATCCTCAACCTGCTGCTTGGTGAGCTTCACGCCGCCGAGTTCCTGACGGTTGAACACCCTGTCGTTCTCGAAGATGTATTCTATTCCGCGACGTTCGGCGCTTATCTGCACCTTGGCGTCGAAGTCGTTGCCGGCCTGCGACTTCATGCCTTCGAGGAATACGGCTTTCCCTTCCTTCAGGTCGTTCTTTTCCTGCTCGGTGAGCTTGACGCCCTTGATTTCATCGGGGATGTACACGTTCTCGGCTTTCATTGCCACGACCTCGTTGGTGAGCTTGTCGATGCTGATGAAAGTGGGGACAATTTCGCCGCTTCTTGACTTGAGATCTACAACTCGTCCCATGTTGCCGGTCTCCAGCAGGTTCTTCTTGTCCTCGTCGGAGAATATATGTCCGAAATACGGGCGGTCGAGGTCCGGTTTCTGACGCATACCGTGGATTGCGAGTACCACGGGGCCGTTCGCCGACTGCTGGAATGACAGGCGTGCGTCGGTGCGGAGCACGGCTGAGCCGAAGTTCATGGTTATAGGCACCATCTGGTTGGTCTTGTAGCCACGGAGCATCTGGTCGAGCAGTCCGCGCTCGGCGAGATAGTCGCGCGAGATACCGAATAATTTGAGTTGTTCCCAGTCTATCATTGACTCGTTGTAACGCGGGGCACGCTGTTCCGGCTGTTGTCCGGCGGCTGCGGCCTGCTGTGCCTGTACCTCGCGGGGTGACATCCGCACTTCTTCCTGGTCTTTTTGTTTCTTTGCCATTTCTTCTACATTTTGATTATTGGTGTTTTCTTGCTGTTTCCCCTTAGGGGTAATCTCATATTTCTTGAGGAATTCCTCCACCGCTTCGGTTTTCTTTCCTGCGGCGATGTCCTCTATCGCCTGTTTTACATCGGGGTCGTCAAGGTGCTTGTCCTTTACCGACAGGATGCCGAAACGAGTGGGGTCTTTGAGCTGGCTCCAGAAATTCTTGAGGAAATTCTCGAACATGTCCGCATAGCGGTCAATTTTCAGGAACGAGTTGCGGTGTTTCTTGTCTGCGGGGACAGTCTCATGCCGCCCATCCTTGTCAAGTTTTGACACCGCCTGCAATATCAGCTCCATCTTGTCAAGTATGAACACGATGTCGCTCATCTGCTCGTTCTCGGTGATTTTGGGTGTCGGCGGATCCGGTTCCGCCCTTGCTGATTTTTTTGCCATACCTTGAAGTATTTAGAGTGAATAAATAAATGTTTCCACTGCAAATATAGGCTCTAAAATCATACAAAATGTTGATTTGCAAATACTTGACAATCCGTTGCACCGTATGTCATCACGTTGCACCGCAGGGTGCAACGCAAAAGGCCGGAATGGGCCGTTACGAAGCAAAAAAGACAGATACGGAGAGAAACGGAAAGGAGAACAGGCAGGGCGGAGAAAGCGACCGTAATATGCAGAATTGAGAGGCGGAGCTGCTTTTGTCCCCGCTTATATCCGTCAGTAAAAAAACAGACGGCAGGATTATGTGTGTTCTTGTAATATGGCATCGGCTGTGGCACCGTCAATATTCCATAATGTCGGCACCACAGTTTTTCAGTTGACCGTTTTATGCGTCATCGGTCGGCATCGCTTGCTAAGTCCCGACCGACACTACAACTCGGAGGGGCGAAACCGGAGCGTTTTTTCCAAGAAAAATTACCGCAGGGAATTTTTTGCAGGAAAACCCGAAGGGCCTGAACGCGAGGATTTCGGTCTCCGAGTTACCTTGATAAAGGGACTTAGCCGGCGATGCCGACTAAAGCTAAATTTATGATGGCAATTCATGGAATAATACATCATAAGCACCAAATATGCGCTAAAAAAGTGCGTTGATACTCAAATTTTGATTACCTTTGCACCAAAATCAGCCATTATGACAATTAGAGAATGGATCAGAGATAGAGAAATCAGCGGCTTCCCAACCTTTTCGGTTGATGATGTGAGGTTGGCATTTACTAATTATTCGGAGCAGGCCATCAAGAATGATTTGTTCCGGTTATCCTCACAAGGTATATTGTATCCTGTGTATAGGGGTTTTTATGTCATTATGCCCCCACATTATGCGGCAAAAAGAATGATACCGCCTATATATTATATAGATCAGCTAATGGCATATCTGAACAAACCATATTATATCAGCCTGCTGAGCGCGGCAGAAATTTTAGGGGCAGCCCATCAACGACCGCAAAAATTTTCAGTAATGACGGTATTCCCAAAATCCACAGTGTCTTCGGCAAAAAACAACTCGCTTGTATGGGAATACCGAAAGGAGATTCCATCGGATTTTCTACTATCTCGCAATTCTGAAACAGGTACGATTCTTTACTCAAATTCCGAATTGACAGCCATTGATATTGTACAATATGAACAATATATAGGAGGTCTTTCAAGAGCGGCTACTATTCTTGAAGAATTGACTGATAATCTCGATTTTCATGGAGTATCCAACGGTTTGTTGGACTATACATCAATAGCGACCATACAACGTCTTGGATATATGCTTGAGGATGTTTTGGGGCAGACGGAAATTGCAGACGTGCTATATGCGGAATTGCGGTCATACGCAAAACGTTTCAGGTATGTTCCTCTCAATACGCGAAAAAACGTTGAGAATGCAGAAAAGAATTCACGTTGGAAAGTCTATATAAACTCGATAATAGAAACAGACGAAATATGATAAACAGAACAGCCATTACCCAATGGAACAGAATTGTTCCCTGGAATGACAATGCACAGGTTGAACAGGATCTTATAATCTCCCGTGCGCTGGTTGCTATTTTCAGTGATGAATTCCTTGCCTCCCAGTTGGCATTCAGAGGTGGAACCGCTCTTCATAAGTTATATCTGTCGCCCCAGCCCAGATACAGCGAGGATATTGATCTGGTACAGATTGCGTCGGGACCTATAAAACCAATCATGTACAGATTGGGGGAAGTCCTTGACTTCCTGCCTGACCGGGTTACGAAACAAAAGAGATACAACAACACGATGTTGTTTCGTATGGAATCGGAAATCCCGCCTGTAATTCCCCTGCGATTGAAAATAGAGATAAACTGTTTTGAACACTTCAATGAACTCGGACTTGTCAAGGTGCCATTTGAGATGGGAAACAGCTGGTTTTCCGGCAAATGCGAGATTACTACATATAGTCTGAACGAGTTATTGGGAACAAAGCTAAGAGCCTTGTACCAAAGAAAAAAAGGACGAGATCTTTTTGATTTATATGTCGCATTATCAGAGGCGTCTGTTGATGTCGATGAAATCATGCGTTGTTATAACCGTTATATGACGTTTGCCGTGCTGCAACCACCTACATACAAACAGTTTATCAACAATATGGAGGAAAAGATGTCAGATCCGGATTTCTTAGGCGACACTCAAAGCCTTATCCGCCCTGATAGAGAATTTAATCCGTATTTGGGTTATGAACTTGTCCGTTCGCAATTGATAGACCGATTACAAAAGTAGAGTATGAATTTTTACAATAGACAGCGTTTAGATCTTTCTGAGTGGGTTATCCATTTTGTTCATGATAGAAAGCCGGATGATGATCCTACCACATTGGCTGATATTGCGCAAATGGAAGGATATGCAAGAGATATGAGATTGCCGGATTATTATGATAAAGATGGCAAATCTCATAACATTCTTACTGAACATGAAGAAAACGAATATAGCGTTGAAGATGATGCTCCAGCATTTGATATACTAAAAAAGATTCTTCATGATGGATATATAAAAAGCGGTTGGTCATTACGCAACTTTGTCCCAACTATATATGGACCCAAATCTGCTGTCTGTTTCACTGAAATGCCTTTATATGCTTTAGTTGATTATGCAAAAACAAGAAGAATATCTGGATATGTAGGTAATTATGGAATTGCATTTCGTCGCAATGAACTATTTGCGGCAGGAGCAAGAAATGTAATTTATGGATTGTCAACGGCACATTTGGAAGCAGAAGTTGACGAAAAAGGGATTTTCCAAGGTAGATTGTTATCAGTAAAAGAAACAGGCATTGGTACACAAGAACAATATCGCTATGTTGCAACAAATCTTGTTAAAGGAGATAGTACTAAAGAAAAAGCTATAGATTGGACACATGAAAGAGAATGGAGATGGGCACTTCCTTATGATACACTCGGAGTACCAGGTTTACCATTCTTTTTATCAAAAGAATATGCTGACTTCTTTACTGATATTATTATCATTGTTCCAACAAATGAAGAAACGGAAATTATTTTGGGACACCTTAAAACATTGTATGATGCAGGTTCAACAAACCATGGAATAACATACGATAAAAATAAGATAGCTGCGGCTAAAGTCTTATCATTGGAGAATATAAACCATTTATCCAATACAGATTTAAGTCAGTTGAAAATAGACGATATTCCAGCCAAACAAATGAGAATAATGCCTAATTTTGTCCTTACTCGTGATTTGGATAATAAAGTAAGAACTGCTGTATTAGAAGCAAGCAATAAGGCGAAAGAAGCCATAAATGATTACCTAATCAAGAATCCAGACTTCAATGATAACCAAGGAGAGAGGGGCTGGGCTTATGTATGTACACAAAAAATATCTGAAATAACAGAGGCTTTACAAAATGCAGGATTATCTAAAACTTATTCCGATGGTATTTATAGGCTTAATTTAATTAGTCACAACACATCCAATTTACATTTATTAGCAATTGGCGCTGAAGCGGCGGCAAAATATTTGACTGATGTATTAAGACAATCCTTTTTTGTTATTACACAATTAGATTGAATTAAGTGTAATCTCGTATTGTCTGTTGGAGTTTATTTAACATCTCCATGCAGTGGTTCTGTCGCCGATTGGCTCTGCATACCTCACTATATAAATGTAGTGTTCTTGGCATACGATTTTCATAATACATATTTTTATTGGACAACTTCATTTGACATTTTCGGTAGCTTGGGAATTCCCATACCATCGCAGGCATCCGTCAAAGCTACCCAATAGCCGCCATACTCCGTATGGTCCTCGTGCATACTTTCTGCAATCCAATCAAGTTCCTCATCGCTAACAGCATCGGCGTCATATCCTACGGATACAATGTCCTCACGCGACACGGTTGAGACAATAGCATATCCGTCATTGCGTGACAGTTCCAGTTTTATTTTATCAAGGAGCTTTTCAGACAGCCCATTATCCGGATGCGAGCGTATATACTCCGCACATTTTTTCAACAGTATTATCATAAGCATTTATTACTTGAAAAAACAATCTTAATCAGTCCATTTGTCAAACCGGAAGCATTCCACCAATATGAAATCCTCACCGCCGTATTCTGCAAGGGATTTCAAATCGGAAATGCTGTCGCAGTGATAGAATATACTCTCATCCATCGCTGCGGCTTTATCATCCGCCTTCAATGAGATTGTTATATCCAGGTCTTTACTGTCATTCTTGTACACTATCCGGCAGTTCACATAATCCGGCTCTATGTCAGAATAAGACTTGAATTCCCGATACAATACGTCTATATCCATTTTTACTTCATCGGGGTCTGTCAGCTCCGGACAAGTACCGCAATTATAGCACATTCCGTACAGGAAAGACTCATCCGTATAACGCATGAACACGTTTCCGTTGGGGTTGACTATCGCCTCGCAAGCGACATCGGTGCTACCACACCTTGTACATATAACACTCATACATCTTCTATTTTAATTGGTTGTCAATCCAAAAATTCACACTATATGTCCCGCACGGCTTTCCGAAAGCCGGATACCGGTCAAATCCAGTGTATTTATTCCACAGGACTTCCATAATATAGCCGTTCGGAAAATTTGATTTTATGAATTCCGAAACGAGAGTCTGATGTTCGTCATCGAGGCTCATATCGTCACTGATCCCATATTCGAGCGCATATATCGCCCATTCCGGGATATTGTCATATTCGATTTTTTCCATAATCATAATCCTTATCGGGCACAGCAGCCTGTGTCCTATTCTTGCCGCCATAACAGCCACACGCCGGACAGTGCAAGGCTTTCGGGAAAAATACCGCAAGCCCCACGGGGGCGCGGAAGATTTTTCCACGAAACCCGCAGGGCCTGGCCTTGCATCCGTCCGAAAGGCGTGTGGCTACCTTTGCGGAGAGAATAGACACCGGCTTTATTTCTCCCCGCCTTCTCCGTTATCCTCCGGCGGGAGTAGATGCTGTAATTCCGGGTCGTTCTTGATGCGTTCCATCTCGTCGGCGATTATCTGCTCGACATCATTCTTTATCTGAGAATAGTTCCTTTCAATCTGTTCCTGCATGATGTCGTTGCCATCCTCGTCCAGAAAATCATTGATTACAGGGATTTTCTTGTAGGCTTTCGTTTCTGCCGCCACTCTTGCGCTGTCAACGATGATGCGCGAGTGAAAGATCTTCTGGTCTATCTCCTCGCCGAAGTTGTCGGCAACGCTGCCGACGAACGTACCCTGCGACAGATTGGCTATCTTGGATGCGGGAATGAGGAAATCGAGTTGGGTGTTTATCGAGGTGGAAGTGTCCTGGCGGTTGATGGATACCGACTGGCGCTGCTGGAGTATCTTGCCGAAACGTTCCGACAGATTCTTTGCCGTCTCGCCGACGACCTGCCCGCTGAAGATGTTGCCGACAGTGTTCTGGATAACCTTCGCCTCCTTGTCACCGTAGTCGCGCGCAAGTTGGGAGAAGTCCTGAAATCCGAGACATACAGCCACCTTGTTGGAACGTGCAGTGGCAATGAGATTGTCGATGCCGCGAAAATATATGGTCGGTAGCTCGTCAATGATGATTGAACTCTTGAGTTGTCCCTTCTTGTTTATCAGCTTTACTATGCGGCTGTTATATAGTCCGAGGGCGGCCGAATATATGTTTTGCCTGTCCGGATTATTGCCAACGCAGAGGATTTTGGGTGCCTGCGGATTGTTCAGGTCAAGCGTGAAATCATCGCCTGTCATTACCCAGTACAGCTGAGGTGAAATCATCCTTGAGAGTGGGATTTTCGCGGAAGCTATCTGGCCCTGAAGCTGGTCCTGGGCGCCCCCTTTCCAAGCATCCATAAAGGGTGACAGGTAGTTTTCAAGGGAGGGATATGAAGTGAGAATGGTGAATATATCGGCATACGGCTTATTGAGGAACTCGATGGCATGGGGGAAGGTGCAGTAACGCCCTTCCTTATATATACGGAGGTACCATATTATAGCGGCGAGCAGGATAATCGGTGACTCAACGAAGAAATCTCCCTGTTTCTGTATCCATGTCTTGTTCAGATTCAAGAGGATGGTGTATGCCGATTCGTATGCGTCGCTGATATCCGCCATGAACTGCGGGTTGATGGGATTGCACCTGTGAGAGCGGCGCGGATCATCGAAATTTATCACATAGAACTCCGGCTTCACCTTGTACTTGTCAAGGTTCTTGAGCAGTTCGTTGTAGGCGATGATGGAGAGGTCATCGAACTTGTAGTCATACAGGTATAGCGCGAAACCTTTGGAAATCTGTTGTTTGATATAGTTGTTTACCACCGCGTAGCTCTTGCCGGAACCTGGCGTACCGAGGACTATCGAAGCGCGGAACGGATTTACCACGTTTATCCATCCGTCCCATTCGCGTCCCTGATACACAAACTTGGTAGGCAGATTCACCGAATACTCGTTCTCCATGAGGCGTGTCTCCTGCATGAAGCTCTCGTTGGCCGTGTTGAACACATCGTCCATGAGGTTGGGCGGAACCATGCGGCTCGTCCATATTCCCGCCATGAGCAGCAGTATGTATCCGGCTGTGAGTGTCGCGGTGTATACCGCCGCATTCACCATGGGCGGAAGCGGCAGGGAAAGCATCCACCAGTTCATGAAGAAAAGCACGAGTCCCGATATGTAGGCTCCGTAGATTTTCTCCCATGTCATCTTCTGGTTCTTGACGCCCTTGGTGCCGAGGCATGACAGGGCGAGGAATATCAGTGCGAACATCTTGGTGATAAGAAGGTTCTTGAAAAGTCCCGCAGTCCGCTGGAAGTTCAGCAGTATGCGGTCCACGACACCGATGTTCACACCGAGGTCGGTTATAGCCTGGTAGCAGTACCAGTAAACGTGTATCACTACGAATATAATGGAAATGGCACGCATGAATTCCATGACTTTCGCCAATCCCCGGAGGTCATCTTCCTGTTGCATATTGGATAATTTTTAATGGGTTTATAATGTCGGTTGTCATTGCAGGCCGCGATAACGGCGTTTCTTCTTTTTCTTTCGGAGCAGACGGTTCGCAAGAGCCTCCTCCTGCGGATCGGGTCCGTTGGTGTCGAGAGACAGTATTCCGAAAGCCTGTTGGATAGCTTCGCCAATGTCGGTGACAGCATTGGAATGGGAGTCAAAGCGCAAGTCGTCGTTACGTTCGTCAAGCCCCGGAATATCAGTATTGGAATTGAAAAGATTCTCGAATGCGTTTGCAGAGAACTCCTTGCCGAGTCGGGAACCGTTATACACCTCTTTGTTATGGTGGTCTATGAAAGTGGCACCGTAGATGCGCCCGTCATCGTTCTCGCGGAACACCACATCTATGCCGCGCGAGGCCAGCATAGACACGAAGGTATCACGGTCGCCCCGGCAACCGTGCTTGGCAATGGCAACATCGCCCGCAATCTTCGGCTGCCATTTCTTCGCCTTATAGTCACGCGCATTGTAGCTGATACGTTTCTGTATCCCCTCATACCCGAACCTTTTGCCAATAAGCGATGACTTGACAGGTGTGCTGACCGGACACCCCGAATCATCGGTAATCGCATAGACGATACCGTTGTAGGGTGTTCCGTCATGTTCTCCTTTCACCTGTTTCGCCTCGATGTTGAAGCATGACAGCAACGCGCTGTATTCGCCGAACGACTGGAATCGGTAGGATGAAAACACGCTCTTGAGAATGTTGCCGATCTGACGCTTCACATCACCGTCACGGTAATCGGCTTTTTTCAGATAGGGTTCCAGAAGTTCCCGGCGTTTGTCAGCCACCTGCTGCAAACCGAATTTCCGTTCCAGTTCGCGGCAAGCTCGCATGGAGCGGTTCCACTCGTATGAGTCGTCAATCTTCTCTCCGTGCTCGTTCACGCAAGTTGACACTATATGTATGTGGCGGCGCTCTATGTCTTCATGAAGGAACACTATGTATGGCTGGGAGCCGTAGCCCATCTTGCGCATATATTCATCGGCAAGTATTGCCAGCTGCTTTTCCGAGAGGTTGTCGTCAAGCGATGGGTTGAGAGATATATGCAGTATCGGCTTGTCCGTGTTCTTGTTTGCCAACAGGTATTTCCGGAAGCCGTAGATGGCATTCTGCATACTTATATCGGGGTATCCGGCCGAATCAGTAATCATTCCATTCCCCGATATTATACGCGCGGTCTTGTCATCTACCTTCTGCCAGTTGTAGGCGAGTGCCCCATATAGCGAGACGCCCCGGTTGATCTTCGCTACCATGTCAGTCCGGGAGATGTGTGTCAAGATATTTCTCCTTGTACTCGTTGATGAGAGCCACTATCTGGCGGCTCACTATCACAAGTTCGACGGTCTCTTTCTCCAATTTGCGGAGCAGCACGAAGGCCCTCTTGTCCCCGAAATTGGTCTTTACGGCTTTCACCACCTGGTTATAGTTGTTGCCTATCGCCTGGAACTGGTGGTAGAAATTGGTGAGCCGGATGTAGAAATCCGTTGTCGCCGGGTCTATCTTTATTATTTTAATAGTCCGATTCAGCAACACGGATTTGATGAATTTGGAGTGATGCACCGCCTCTGATTTCTGAAACATCAGTTTGAACTGACGGTTCTCATCCTCATCCATACGGACAACATAACGGTATTTTTCGGGTTTGGCCTTTGGTTTTCGCCCGACCTTTCTTCGTTGTGGGTTCTCTTTTTTCATACGCTTCAATACATTTTTTTAGTTACTAATAATCCGGCACGGATTTCCGACTTTGGAGGAAATCCCCTCCCGAGCCGTCAGGCGAGCGGCAAGTTGTTTCGAGGCACGAAATTTATTTCGTGTGCCGAGAAACACAACTTGCTATGTTCGCTTGAACATGAATTTTCCTTCGTCAAATTGTTTCCGGGCCTCTTGCCTGACATTGGTTGGGATTTCCACCGATTGCATCGGTCCGTTTCCTTGTCGGTGGCAAAGTTACAGGCATTTATCCGGTTGTAAAATAGGGTGTTATGTGCAACGTGATGACATACGGTGACACATAATGTCAGGGGCTTGACAAGATGGTTGAAAGTCGAAAAAATCTCCTTTTATTTGCAGTGCGGAAGGAATCAACCAACCATCCGACATCGGAATATCGGTAAACAGGAAGCGTGCTTCCATTATCGGAAAAACGGGATAATCCGATATCCCAGCCATTCTTCCGATATATGTCGGATGGCGAGATAAGGTGTCGGGGCCGACCGTTAACGGTTGAGTTATTGGAATGCCGGAAGCATCTGATAACGGAATAACGGAAAAGACCGATAACGGTTCCGATAACTGATGATTCCAATATCGGTTGAAACAAACATTATTAACTCATAAAAACAAAGAAGCATGAAAAAGAAACCATTGTTCGTTGCAGTAAGCAACCAGAAAGGCGGAGTCGGCAAATCCGCAATCACAGCCCTGCTCGCAAGTTATTTCCACTATGTGAAGGGACTCAATGTCGCGGTCATTGACTGCGATGCTCCACAGCACAGTCTTTACCGTATGCGGGAGCGGGACATGCAGTCAGTGGAACGCCACGACAGCTACCGTCAGCTGATAGTGAACCAGTGGGAACGTATCCACAAGAAAGCCTATCCGATTATAGGCTCCACGGCGGACAAGGCGAGGGAGGCGGCCGGAGAAGTTGCTCAAAATGGGGACTTCGACATAATATTTGTCGATCTTCCGGGCACGGTCAACTCACAGGGTGTATTCAGCACGATCGTGAACATGGACTACGTGCTCACGCCAATAATCGCAGACAAAATCGTGATGCAGAGCAGCCTCTCATTCTCTGCCACCGTGCTGGAATTCATCAAAAAAAGGAAGGACTTCCCGTTAAGGGACATCATGTTCTTCTGGAACCGCAGGGACCGGCGCACCAACACGGAAGTGTTCGACGTGTTCAACGGCATGATGCAGGAACTCGGAATGACGGTGCTTGATACAATCCTCCCCGAAACCTGCCGCTATGACAAGGAACTGTCCTCTTCGGGCAAAGGGTATTTCAGATGTACCCTGTTGCCGCCGCCGGCAAAACTGTTGAAAGGCAGCGGCATCGTTGAACTTGCAGAGGAACTTATCGTAAAACTTGAATTGTAATTGGAAGCATGGCAAAAAAGGTAACAAAAAAAGTAGACGAGGATATGCTCAAAGACATGATGATGTCAGACATACCTCTTTATGGCCGGAAAGTTACGACCCACAAGAATGAGCAGCCTGACTTTCAAGAAGAAGCTGTTGGCTCTGAACCTGACAATCCCGAAATCATAGAAAGAAAGCCTGAAGCATCCAGAGAGACCGGACCTGCGAAAAACTGCAAGAAAAAGGAGATTCCGGAAGCCGATTACCGCAGCCGATTCCTGACCAACACGCAGGCGTCCAACCGTTCCCATGTTTACATAAACAGGGAGGTGATGGACTGTATCAGACGGTATCTGCCTGTAATAGCCCCGGGTGTCAGCGTATCGGGATATCTAAGCAACATATTCATGGATCATATTCAGTCCCATTGGGATGAAATCAATGAACTGTACACAAACGAATCAGTAAAACCTCTAAAACAAATATAGTATGGAAAAATCAATCAAACAGACGGTAAAATCCAGCAAGGCAGCACAAGGGATTGTTTCAGTAAAGAAATGCCGAATGTACGTAGAGCGTTATCTTGTACCCGGTGTGGTGGTTAACCGTTCACAGGTCTATATCAATGGAGAGATAGCCGAACGTATCAAAAAGTTTCTCGCCATGACAGCTCCGGGGGTCAGCGTTTCAGGATTCATAAACTCCATTGTCGCCGCACACCTTGATGACAATATCAAAGTCATGAAAGTTTTATATGATGTCGGACTTGACAAGGCTCGCTGGTGATATGGGAACGTATGTCTATCTGACCGTCAATATTGTATGTGCGGTCTATATCCTATACCGGCTTTGGATCTTTCTGTTCCGCCGTAAGGCAAACGGTCATTGGGACACATTGTACCACTTGGCACGCATAATCCGCATAAAAATATGGCGGTTGCACAAAAGACGGATGGCCGCAAAAGCCGAACGGGAGAAACGCCGCAATGTCCGTAACCCAAAGAAGAAAAAGGAAGCACCGGTCATTGCGCCTTCCACCCATTGTGAGGTGATTGGCAAGACCAAGAGTGTTTATATCCCGGATCCCAAGAAAGCCAAAGAACCGGTCAGAAGCGAGCCGATGCCCGAATCTGATTTCATAGGCGAGGACGATGAAATTTCAGCCGATGATGTGGACGACATTCTGGAGCCTATGGAAGATGAGGATTTACAGGAGTTGATGGAACCGGGCTTGTCCGAGGCCGACCCTGACTTCTCCCAGGCCATGACATACGACGACATTAACAATATGGTCGCGGTAGCTTCGGGTGCCAATAAGGATGAAACCGATACTATCCGTGCTGTCGAGACTCTGTATTCCATCCGTCAGTCTGACATCTACGAGTTTATTCTCAGTGAATCTGACAATAAGGATAGGATTGAGAGGCTTATGAACGAGCGTTTTGATGAAAAAGAAGCCCCGAATAAGCATTCTGAACGACTTGAAGCACAAACATCCGGCTTTGATTGGAGCCAATATGTATAAGCACTATAATCAAAAAAGGGAATGAGCTGCAATGTGCAGTCCATTCCCTTTTTGATTTATGGTATTTACCGGCTCCCTCAGAATTCAAAGTCATCCATATCCTGATTATCCTGCATATTCTGTCTATTCCTGTTCCTGCGGTTAAGATATCGCCAGTCATCATCAAAGATATTGAACATCCCGTATGGATAGCGGGATTCATATTTTGGCGGTTCGTAGCGATGTTCGCTTACCACCTTGTGGGTGCGGATTATATGACATACGAAACGATAGCACTTCGTCAAATCGCTAAGTATCGTGTTCTCGGTATCGGTATGCGGATTATAGTATCCGCATGAGAGGTTTATACAGGACACCGCCAATCCACGTTTCTTGAGTGTATATACATCGGTCAACAGCCCGGAACATTCCGAATATCCGTATTTCTCCGGCTCAACCGATCTAATGAAATCATCGGAGCAGAGCGGCGTACCATTTATCCGTGTCACCATGTCGCTGTTCCCTCTGCGGTCGCACTGTATCACAAAACGGCAGTCATTGAAGAAATCCATATCCGCACGGCTACTTCCGACACAGCCCGTTTCCTCCCCGACGAAGAAAGCGCATTTCATATTCTTGAAACGCTCAAGCATTTTGAAACATATCCAGATTCCGTTCTTGTCATCGGCACCGATGCCTGTCTGACATCGTTTGCGCCTGTCATAGCCAATTACCATTTCATCGGCCACGATATAAGCGCCATACTGCCCGGTCTTGTTGCGGTGTACCTCGTCGATATGTGAAACCACGCAGGGATATGTGTCGGCATTGCCTTTGACAGCATAGATATTGCCTGTCTTGTCTTTCCGGCAGGCGACGCCCATTTTTTTAAGCTCCGTCATTATGTATTTCGTAATACGCTTTTCCTTGCCCGACGGCGAAGCGATATTATACAGTTCTATCAGTCTTTCCATATCGTCCTCCTTTATCGGTCATTGAACAGTCTCTCGATTTGCAGATAGCGCCCCAGCTCCGTTATAGGCTTACCCCGTTTAAAGAGGAACGACGGATACTTCTCGCCTTTGTAGTCAACGAGATGACCGTTGAATGTCTTCCCGAAAGGAGTTTGTATGTACGTTTCTGCCATACATCTATTACAGAGTTTCTCGAATGGCTTATCATGTATTTCGTTGCAACGCGGACACACATATCTGTATCTTTCGGCATAACCCGATGTCGAATGGCAATATGCTATAAGATGCGAGGTATGATGGTTTCTCAATTCCAGCACACCTTCGTTCAGAGCCAGATGGTTCATTGTATCAAGATACGGCACTCCTTTCTTATGCCATTGGCCTACCGGCACTTCGAGTACGAGATTTGCGGTGTCCTCGTCATCCTCTTCCAGTTCCGCTATGGGGTTCAAGAGTACCATCTCACATTGATGACAGTAATCGTTGTATTGTTTGCGTAATATTATTCCTGCCTTCCGTGCTGCTTCTTTCATCATGTCGATGACGAATGTATGGGATGTATATATTCGATCCATGAGAGACACCTCCAAGTCGAGATCGTCATCCCGGATCCATGTCAGCTTCTCCCATATGATTGCGCGTCCGAGAATATTGGAATCCTTGTCTTTGGCAACCATGATTTTCGCTCCGGCAAAATTATGGTAGAAGTCGGCAGCGTTACGGGCCTTATCTCCCGAACGCATACATGAGTTGTGAAGCGTCGACTCCCCATTATCGGTGGTCAAGGAATAGTTGTCCTCGCAGTATGCCTCGTAAAAGTCCTTCATGCCCGAATAGATTTTTATCGTCACACGGCTGTCGAGAGTGATGGCGCTGATAAAGTATTTTATCTCCTCGGAGTCATATTCGGGAAGGTTCTTGAACAGCCCCACAAATGTCGAGGGGTCGATGTCCGTGCGGTTTTCTTTGAACCACGGCGCGCTCGGATTTCCCTTGTCCGGGAAGTTCTCATGTTCGAGGTTCTTGGCACAGGCCGTGAACATGATGCGTATCTTGTGGTACGAGTCATGGTTCGCCCTGATACGCTTGGTCGTAAAATAGTTGTATGTGCCTCTGATGGTTTCCGAAGCGTCGCGGTTCTTTCCCAGTTCGACCAGTATATCCTCCGCCACCACGCTTCCGTTGGCCGCCGCATTTTGCAGGCGTGACTTCATTTCAGGACTGATGCTGATTTTCATATATACATAATTTTTAATTAGACATAGACCGGCTCTCGGAGCCAGTGTTCCGGTTTTCTTACGGCCATTACAGCCGTGGACCGGATTGTGCAAGGCTTTTTGGAAAAATACCGGAGCGCAGCGAGGATGATTTTTCCAAAAACCGCAAGGCGCGGCCTTGCTCAATCCCCAGGGGACACGGCTAATTTTGCCGTCAAGAAAATCGGAATCATGGCATATCCTTTTTAGCCTTTATCTTCTATCTGTCATCCATGCTTTTTATATGTCTTACGCACCCCGCAACAGAGTCGGCGATGCAACGTGATGACATACGGCGACACGCATCGTCTGACTTGTAAATCAAAGGATTAAGTGCTATATATTTGTAGTCGAAATCATTTTTTGTCTCACTTTTAAATGTTTCGACACATGAAAAAAAGAATCATTTTCGCAGCGGTGGCACTCCTCGCCACGGCAGGGGCATACGCCCAGGGTAACGGTATCGGCGGCATCACGGAAGCCACCAACATGGTGACATCCTACTTCGATCCCGCGACCAAGCTCATCTACGCCATCGGAGCCGTTGTCGGCCTTATCGGAGGCGTCAAGGTCTATTCAAAGTTCTCGTCGGGAGATCCGGACACCTCCAAGACCGCCGCCTCCTGGTTCGGCGCCTGCATCTTCCTGATAGTGGCGGCCACCATTCTCCGTTCATTCTTCCTCTGATCATGGCGGAATACCAGGTAAACAAGGGGATAGGACGCAGCCCGGAATTCAAGGGTCTCAAAAGCCAGTACCTGTTCATCTTCGCCGGCGGCCTTCTCGCGCTGTTCGTGATTTTCGTGGTGATGTACATGGCCGGCATAGACCAGTGGGTGTGCATAGGGTTCGGAACGGTATCCGCCTCGGCTCTTGTCTGGGGCACGTTCAGGCTCAACGCCCGCTACGGCGAGTTCGGACTCATGAAATTGCAGGCGTCGCGCAACCGTCCCCGCCACATCATCAGCCGCAGGAGTTTCCACCGGCTGTTTTCAGCAACCTTAAAAAACGAAGCGTATGAGAAATGTAATGAAAGCCGCCACACTTGAGAGCAAGTTTCCCTTGCTCTCTGTGGAGGAGGGCTGCATCATCAGCAAGGACGCAGACTTCACCGTGGCATACCGTGTGGAACTGCCGGAGCTGTTCACGCTCACGCAGGCCGAATATGAGGCGGTGCATTCCGCATGGGCCAAGGCGGTGAAGGTTCTGCCGGCATACAGCATCGTGCACAAGCAGGATTTTTTCATCGAGGAAAGCTACAAGCCGGATATATGCCGTGACGACCTGAGTTTCCTCAGCCGTTCCTTCGAGCGGCATTTCAACGAGCGTCCGTACCTGCGCCACGACTGCTACCTGTTCCTCACCAAGACCACGAAGGAGCGGAGCCGCACGATGAGCAACTTCAACGCGCTCACACGGGGATTCATCATCCCCAAGGAGATGCAGGACCGGGAGACGGTGACACGTTTCCTCGAAGCCTGCTCACAGTTCGAGCGCATAATCAACGACAGCGGATTTGTCAGGATAAGCCGCCTGTCCGATGCCGACATCACCGGCACTGATAAAAGCGCGGGCATCATCGAGAAGTATTTCTCGCTCTCGCAGGAGGACACCACCTGCCTGCAAGACATCACCCTTGAACCGGGCGAGATGCGCATAGGCGACAACTTCCTGTGCCTGCACACGCTGTCGGACCCGGAGGATCTGCCGTCAAACGTCGCCACTGACTCACGTTACGAGCGGCTCTCCACCGACCGCAGCGACTGCCGCCTGTCTTTCGCCGCGCCCATAGGGGTGTTGCTGACCTGCAACCATATCGTGAACCAGTATCTGTTTATCGACGACTCCGCCGAGAACCTGCGCAAGTTCGAGCAGACCGCCCGCAACATGCACTCGCTGTCGCGTTACAGCCGCTCCAACCAGATAAACCGAGAATGGATAGAGGAATATCTGAACGAGGCCCACAGCAAGGGGCTGACCTCTATACGGGCGCACTGCAATGTGATGGCATGGAGCGACGACCGCGAGAAGCTGAAACGTGTCAAGAACGACGTGGGGAGCCAGCTGGCACTCATGGAGGCGAAGCCGCGCCACAACACCGTTGACCTGCCCACGCTGTTCTGGGCGGCGATACCCGGTAACGCCGGCGACTTTCCGGCGGAAGAGAGTTTCTACACCTTCATCGAACAGGCGTTATGCCTGTTCGTGGAGGAGACCTCCGGCAAGGACTCGCTTTCCCCGTTCGGTATGCGCATGGTTGACCGCCTGACAGGGAAACCCATTCATCTGGATATTTCCGACCTGCCGATGAAGACCGGCGTGATAACCAACCGCAACAAATTTATCCTCGGTCCTTCCGGTTCGGGCAAGTCATTTTTTACCAACCATATGGTAAGGCAGTATTACGAGCAGGGAACCCATGTACTGCTTGTGGATACGGGCAACTCCTATCAGGGACTTTGCAACCTTATCAACGCGAGAACGCACGGCGAGGACGGCATCTATTTCACATACGAGGAGGATAACCCCATAGCGTTCAATCCATTCTTCGTTGAAGACGGGGTGTTTGACATCGAAAAGAAGGAGTCAATCAAGACGCTTATCCTCACCCTGTGGAAACGTGACGACGAGCCGCCAACCCGTGCCGAGGAAGTGGCATTGTCTAACGCAGTCAATCTCTTCCTGGAGAAAATACGCACAGACAGGTCAGTCGTGCCCTCGTTCAATACTTTCTATGAGTTTATCCGTGACGAGTATCAGGAGATACTGAAGCAGAAACGCACCCGCGAGAAGGATTTCGACGTGTTCAATTTCCTGAACGTGCTTGAGCCTTACTATCGTGGCGGCGAATATGATTTTCTGCTCAATTCCGACAGGCAGCTTGATCTGCTGAACAAGCGTTTCATTGTCTTCGAGTTGGACAACATCAAGGATAACAAGGTACTGTTTCCAATAGTAACCATAATTATTATGGAAACATTCATCAACAAAATGAGGAAACTCAAGGGTATCCGTAAGATGATACTTCTGGAAGAGGCTTGGAAGGCCATCAGCAAGGAAGGGATGGCGGAATACCTCAAATACCTCTTCAAGACCGTCAGAAAATTCTTTGGGGAGGCCGTAGTGGTGACTCAGGAAGTGGAGGACATCATATCGTCCCCGATTGTCAAGGGCACCATCATCAACAATTCCGACTGCAAGATTCTTCTGGACCAGCGCAAGTATGTCAACAAGTTTGATGAGATACAAGCGTTGCTCGGACTTACCGACAAGGAGCGCGCCCAGATCTTGTCAATCAATATGGCCAACAACCCGTCTCGGAAATACAAGGAGGTATGGATTGGTCTCGGCGGCTCGCAGTCGGCTGTCTATGCCACGGAAGTGTCGCTTGAGGAATATGTGTGCTATACCACCGAAGAGACCGAGAAACTTGAACTCATGCGGCTTACGGAGAAACTTGGTGGCAACATAGAGCTTGCCATACGGCAGTTGGCCGAAAGCAAACGCAATCCCGATTCATAAACTTTAATTCTTAAAAGACATGAAAATTACAGACTGGATCAAAGGATTGCTCCGTGACGGTAAGCCCGGACCGGGCTACCGTGAATTGCAGGAACTGTCGGAAAAAGCGAAACGTGCCGCCGGTGTGTACAATCACGAGGAACTGACGAAATTGATTCGCCAATATAGTAAATCAGATGAAGCCATTGAGCGTATCGCACTGGCAATTGCGAAATCCGAACCGTTCATAAATCCGTCATCGGCAACGAACCGGCCTTCCATTGAAATGATGGATGCGTTATTGGGCACTACCTATATGGAAAGGCACGGCAGTCGACTTTCGGACGTCAATCCGGAAGATGCCACCCCAATACACGGTCTGCTCGCCATGTATAACTTCATGCGGGATGAGGGATTGAGAAAGTTCCCGGTAACGGGTATTGAACGCCCCGTACATGATGAAACCATATCGGCAATCAGGATTTTGGACTGCCAAAGACAGAACCGGGATATATCCGAACTATGCGAACTCGCATCATACGCCATGCTACCTTCGGAATACGTGAGGATACGCTATGGCCTTGAACAGGAGTGCGATATTTACGACTTCATTGAACGGTATCTTACGGATCATGAAGATGATGTTATTTCTTCTGAAATGCGCCGAAATTATGCACTGGCACAAGCGGATATGTGTCGAGCCGCAGAGAAGGCAGTTGAAAATATCCCCTGTGTCCGGCTTCCAGACTTCTATCTTGAAGATCTTGACAGAGAACTTGACAAACTCGGTCGTATCGCCGTTTCACCGGAAACTGTCAACGACCTTATTCATATCGGATCGGATTTCCTGTTCAAGTATGGCATAGACAAACAATCTTCGCCTGAGGAACAGTCCCGTCAGGCACAGAAAGCCTACTGTGAGCTTGATGCCCGATTCGTAAAGATGACAGGTCGCAGACCGTATGCGGATGGGCTTATGGCATCGTTGCGGCAGAAACCCGGTAACACCAAGGCGGATAAAGTTCAGGCACAGCCGGCACGGAGCAACCATATCCGCAACCCGCCTCCGGCCAAAGGGAAAAGCCGCAAGCCATCTTTCTGACTTCAAAACAGATTTATTCACCAACAAAATTTTTTAGAATCATGAAAATTAAATCACTTATCGTATGCGCCGCCCTGTCATTGGCCGGGCTGACCGCAAACGCACAGTGGGTGGTCTCCGACCCCGGCAACCTCGCGCAAGGCATCATCAACGCCTCGAAGAACATCGTGCATACCTCGTCCACGGCGAGCACCATGCTCAACAACTTTCAGGAGACGGTTAAAATCTACGAGCAGGGTAAAGCCTATTACGACGCGCTCAAAAAGGTCAAGAACCTGCTCCGTGACGCCCGCAAGGTGCAGCAGACCATCCTTATGGTAGGCGAGATCACCTACATCTATGTAAACAACTTCCAGCGTATGCTCTCCGATCCGTATTTCTCGCCGGAGGAACTGAGCGCCATAGCCGTTGGCTACACCAAGCTGCTTGAGGAAAGCGCGTCGGTGCTCACCGACCTCAAGACGGTGGTTAACGAGAACGGCCTCTCGATGGGCGACAAGGACCGCATGGATGTCATCGACAAATGCTACACCCGTATGCACGAGTACCGTGGGCTGGTGAGATACTACACCAACAAGAACATCGGCGTGTCCTACCTGAGAGCAAAAAAGAAGAACGACCAGGACCGCGTGCTGTCGCTCTACGGCACTCCCGGCGAACGCTATTGGTAATCATAAACTCTTCGGAATATTATGTTACTGATGGCTATTGACTTCGACAACCTCCACCAGATTCTCAGGAATCTTTACGAGGAGATGATGCCGCTATGCTCCCAGATGACGGGTGTGGCGAAAGGGATTGCCGGTCTGGGCGCACTGTTCTATGTGGCCTACCGTGTGTGGCAGTCGCTCTCGCGTGCCGAGCCTGTGGATGTGTATCCGCTGCTCCGTCCTTTCGTGATCGGGTTCTGTATCATGTTTTTCCCTACCGTGGTTCTGGGAACCATCAACAGCGTGCTTTCGCCCGTGGTCACCGGGACCAACGGCATATTGCAGACACAGACGCTTGACATGAACCAGTACCGCGAGCAGAAAGACCGGCTGGAGCTTGAGGCGATGAAACGCAATCCCGAAACATCATACCTTGTGGACAAGGAAGAGTTCGACAAAAAACTCGACGACCTCGGCATAACGGATGCGCCGGAGATTTGCGGAATGTACATAGACCGCGCCATGTACAACACCAAGAAATGGTTCCAGGAACTGTTCCGCAATCTTCTGGAGCTGATGTTCCAGGCTGCCGCGCTGGTGATAGACACGCTCAGGACATTTTTCCTCGTGGTGCTTTCGATACTGGGTCCCATATCTTTCGCCATATCGGTATGGGACGGATTCCAGGCCACGCTCACGCAGTGGTTCGTGAGATACATAAGCATCTACCTGTGGCTTCCGGTCAGCGACCTGTTCAGCAGCGTGCTTGCGAGGATACAGGTGCTCATGCTCCAGAAGGACATAGAGCAGCTCACGGACCCGAACTTCATTCCCGACGGCTCCAATGCCGTGTATATCACTTTCCTCATCATCGGAATAATCGGGTATTTCACGATACCCACCGTGGCAGGATGGATAGTGCAGGCCGGAGGCGGTGCCGGAAACTACGGCAAGAACGTGAACCAGACCGCTTCAAAGACAGGCTCCATAGCCGGCGGTGCGGCAGGTGCGGCTGTCGGCAACGTGGCCGGACGCCTTATCAAATGAAAATCATTAAAACAGTGTTCTTATGCAGTTCAAATCATTAAAAAACATAGAGAGCAGCTTCCGCCAGCTCCGTCTGTTCGGCATAGTCTATCTGTGCGCCTGCACGCTCCTTGTGGGGTATTCGGTATGGAAGGCATACCGTTTTGCCGAGGCGCAACGACAGAAGATATATGTTCTTGACGAGGGGAAGTCGCTGATGCTGGCTCTGGCGCAGGACCTCTCGCAGAACCGCCCCGTGGAGGCACGGGAGCATGTGAAGCGTTTCCACGAGCTGTTCTTCTCGCTGGCTCCCGACAAGAGCGCCATCGAGGGTAACATACAGCGCGCCCTGTTCCTTGCCGACCGCTCGGCCTACGGCCATTATCGCGACCTTGCCGAGCAGGGGTACTACAACCGTGTCATATCTGGCAACATCACACAGCGCATAGAGATAGACAGCGTGAAATGCGATTTCCATTCCTATCCCTACGATGTGGTGACTTACTCGCGTCTCTCCATCATCCGTGAGAAAAGCGTCACCGAACGCTCCCTTGTGACACGGGGACGGCTTATAAACTCCACAAGAAGTGACAATAATCCACACGGTTTCATCCTTGAGTCTTTCCGGGTAGTGGAGAACCGCGACCTGAGGGTATCTGACCGATAAAACAAGAAACGACATGAAAATAAAGGAAACATTTATCAGAATAAAGGACGCGGCCGACGACCGCCTGCGCTCCTTCTGCGGTGCCCTGACACCGGAAAAGAGGCTTGCCGCCATCCTGATACTGGGTGCGCTGTTCGCCGTGGTGAATTTCTATATGATATTCCGTGCCATTTACGACATCGGGCGTGATGACACTCCCCGTGAGGTCATAGAGATCACCCCGATTGAGGTTCCCGATTTCACCGGTCCGGACTCGCAGGAGGAGATGGTGCGCGGCATGGAAGAGTTCTTTAACCAATTTAATCCGGAAGAAGATGAGTAGCGATGCCGAAAAACTGAAACGCCGTCAGGCTGTGAAGAAATATCTGGTCTTCGCCCTGATGTTCCTCGTGTTCGCCGCCTGCATGTGGTTCATATTCGCACCGTCTGATTCCGACCGTGCGGAGAAAGAGAGGCAGGAGGGCTTCAATACCGAGCTGCCCGATCCGAGGAACGCCGGCATTGTCGATGACAAGATGACGGCCTACGAACAGGAGTCCATGCGCAAGAAACGCGAGGAGAAGATGCGGACTCTAGAGGAAATAACATCTTCCGAATCCAATCCCAATCCGGTTTCCGTATCGGGCAATCCTTCCACAGTGGATATACCTTCGTATGTGGTGATAGTGGATGATGAGAGCGGCAAGCCTGTGGCAACTTCGTCTCGCGGCGGTTCCTTCTCTTCGTCGCATAACGCCTACCGGCAGATTAATGAGACGCTCGGAAGTTTCTATGAGCAGCCTGCGGAAGACCCCGAGAAAGAGGCTATGCGTGAGGAAATCGAGCAGCTCAGGCAGTCTATGGTCCAACAGCAGCAGTCTCCGGGCTCATCGTATGCCGAGCAGGTGGCTCTGTTGGAGAAGTCATACGAACTTGCGGCCAAGTATATGCCTAACTCGGACAACGGCAATGCCAGGCGTGAGGATGAGGAGAAACCGGACAACGGCCGCAAGGCCAAGGCGGTGCCTGTCGGCAGGGTGTCTGTCCCAGTGGTGTCGTCACTCGCGCAGCCTTTAAGCGATTCCGTGATGATTGTACGGTTGTCGGAACCCAGAAATTTCGGGTTCAACACGGCTGTCGGGGGCACGGCCTCACAGGATAGGAACACAATCAGCGTGTGTGTGCATGGCGACCAGACCGTCATAAGCGGCCAGAGTGTGCGGCTGAGGCTGCTTGAACCGATGCGTGTCGGAAGACACGAGCTGCCGCGCAACTCGCTCATTACTGGCGACTGCCGGATACAGGGGGAGCGTCTGAATATCACAATCTCGCAGGTGGAACATTCGGGAAATATCATTCCTGTTGAACTCGCGGTATATGACAACGACGGTCAGCCGGGCATATTCATCCCCGGTTCTATGGAAGCGAACGCCATGAAGGAGATGGCGGCCAACATGGGTCAGAACCTCGGCACCACCATATCCATCACCAACCAGTCCGCCGGGGATCAGCTATTGTCGGAACTCGGCAAGGGGGCGATTCAGGGTGTGTCGCAGTATATCTCCAAGAAGATGCGCCAGGAGAAGGTGCGGCTGAAATCCGGCCATGCGCTGATGCTCTATCAGAAACAGTAACCAACATCAATATCAACCAACTAAATTTCAAACGACATGAAAAAGTTATTTTTGATTCTCGCCCTTGTGATGGGCGCAGTGAGTGCTTTCGCACAGGAAACCGAGGGAGACCTCTACCACGGTCTTACCAAGAAACTGACGTTCGACCGCATGATTCCCCCATACGGTCTGGAAGTGACCTATGACAAGACGGTCCATATCATCTTCCCGGCGGCGGTGAAGTATGTCGATCTCGGCTCTCCCAACCTTATCGCGGGTAAGGCTGACGGAGCGGAGAACGTGATCCGTGTGAAATCTACCGTAAAGGGATTCCGCGACGAGACCAACATATCGGTCATCACCGAGAGCGGCTGCTTCTACACTTTCAGTGCGCCCATAATAGGGGCTTGATAATAATCACTTTGGCAAGTGATTAGGTTAGTATTCCAATTTATAAACCTATCCCAGACCGACTTATCCGAATGGGAAACCAAACGGGGAGTGAAGCATGTCGGTAACGCGATAAGTCAGTTAATTGCTAAACTGCGACTGAATTGCTATGGGAAAAGACAGACACGAGGATGAAACCTGATTGGTTGAACAATAGTCCTATGACTAATGTAGAGGTGGCAACGGAAAGCAGTTATATACGTTGCCTCGCAGCACCCACGCTTATTGAACGGAGTGATGGGCAAGGAATTTACTGCGACATATCCGTCAGAAAACGGAAAAGGATGTACGTTGCATCCGACAGTCTGTCAAGCCAAGTTATCAAGTCCACTAAATGGGGATTGCCTACACGGAGATGCCGAAAGGCTATGAGCACAGGCTCTGAAAACTCCGCATGGCAACGGAGTTCCCGTAGTAGTCTGAGCGTGGGAAAGCCACGTACATGGCGAAGGGGAACAGCTCGGTAATTTAATATTGTCAAACGATAGCGTGTGAGACGTATGAGAAATCCAGAGACCATATTAAACAGTTTATCTGCACATAGCAAAGATGTGCATTACAAGTACGAAAGGTTGTACCGCATCCTATTCAATGAACAGATGTTTTATGTAGCCTACCAGCGCATTTATGCGAAACCGGGCAACATGACACCCGGCTCAGACGGCAAGACCATTGACGGAATGAGTGTTGATAGAATAGGACATCTGATAGCTGCGCTAAAGGATGAAAGTTACATGCCAACGCCTGCCCGAAGAGTCTATATCCCTAAAAAGAATGGGAAGAAAAGACCATTGGGCATCCCATCAATCGAAGACAAGATGGTGCAAGAGGTCGTCAGACTTATTCTTGAAGCTGTCTATGAGGGACATTTTGAGAATACCTCGCACGGATTTAGACCAAGAAGAAGCTGTCATACGGCTTTGCGTTCCATCCAAACTCTTTTCACTGGTGCGAACTGGTTCATCGAAGGTGACATCAAAGGATTCTTCGACAACATCGACCACCATATTCTGATTGAAACTCTTCGTGAGCGCATATCAGATGAAAGATTTCTTCGACTGATATGGAAATTCCTAAAGGCTGGATATATCGAAGATTTTACATTTCACAAGACGTATTCGGGAACTCCCCAAGGAGGGATAATAAGCCCTATCTTGGCAAATATCTACCTTGATAAGTTCGATAAATACATGCGTGAATATGCGGAATCATTCGACAAGGGCAAGAAAAGGCGGGAAAACCCACTCCACGCAAGTTACAGCCGAAAGGCTGTAAGATTACGCAAGGCTATCCGAAACGCCACTGATGAGGATACGAAACGTGAATTGCTGACACAACTGAAAGAGGTGGAAGCTAAGACACGGAGAGTACCGGCTTCTATGGCAATGGATAGCAACTACAAGAGACTTAAATATATCAGATATGCCGATGACTTTCTAATCGGTGTAATTGGTAGTAAAGCAGACTGTGCGAAAATGAAAGAGGACTTTACAATCTTCATGAGAGACAAACTAAAGCTCGAACTCTCCGAAGAAAAGACCCTTATCACAAATGCGCAGGATTCAGCAAAGTTTCTTGGGTATGAAATCTCTGTCAGAAAATCCGAAGCCATGAAGCGAAACAAGCTGGGATGGCTGAAGAGACCGTTCAGCGGACGCATAATGCTTACTCTGCCTATTGCCACCGTCCAAAAGAAATTATTGGAACTGAAAGCAATGGAGCTTAGGGTAATCAATGGAAAGGAAATCTGGTATGCCATGCCACGCAATTACCTGACCAAAGAAGACCCAGCCACAATCTGCGCTCGCTATACAACTGAAATCAGAGGCTTGTACCAATATTATAGGATTGCGGACAACATCTCTTTTGCAGGAAGTAAATTCGGTTACATAATGCGATATAGTTTCTGCAAAACTTTGGCAAAGAAACTAAATTCATCAACTGCCAAGGTTATACGAAAGTACAGAAGAGACCATGACTTGGCGATACCTTATCAAGCAAAGAAAGGAGAAACCAAGTTCCGAATATTCTATAATGACGGCTTTGCAAGGCAAGAGCCGGACAAAGACGCAACCTGCGATAATCTACCTAACACGTTTGTACTTCCTTTCCCCACTCTCGCAGAGAGACTCATGGAGCACAAATGTGAATTGTGTGGAGCAACCAATGTCAAGACCGTAATGTATCAAGTCCGTAAACTCAAAGGTATAAATACCGATACTGAGTGGCACCGACTGATGATTAAGAAATGGCGTAAGACATTGGCAGTATGCAAACATTGTAATGCAAAAATTCATGCCCATGACAAATAAACTGATATTACCAGTGGAGAGCCGTATGCAGGGAGACTTGCACGTACGGTTCGGGGGCAGGCTATGGGAAACCTACCACCGAAAGGTGGTAAGGCGCCCATTGCCGAGCCTACATGTCAAGTATGCCGACGAGCCTCTGATCCTGAATGTGGAGATGAAGGATTTCATCCATGACGGCAGTGAGGTGAACCGCCCCAACAATGCCCTTGAAATCTATCTGAAGGAACTCGGAAGCGAGTCGCCGAAGCTGGTGCATCTTATCAATTCCTCCATTTACAAGGAAAACAAGCGCCATGTGAAGCATATCGGGAGCAAGGCTTTCGGCATCCAGTATCTTCTGAAGGGCATCTATACCCACAACGGGCTTCTGTATTTCCACACGCAGATACGCAACACGTCCAACGTGCCTTTCAATGTGGATTTCGTGACATTCAAGATCGTAGACAAGAAGGTGATGAAGCGTACCGCCGTGCAGGAGCAGGTGATTTTTCCGTTGCGTGCCTACAACTATGTCACCGAGGTAGCCGGAAAGAAGGACGGCCGCACCGTGTTCACTTTCGACAAGTTCACCATTCCGGAAGACAAGATGCTCGTGGTGGAGCTTAACGAGAAGAGCGGCGGCCGCCACCAATCTTTCACGGTGGAGTGTGAGGATATCGTCCGTGCCCGTGTGATAAATGAACTCAAAGTGAGATAGCCATGAGAAGATTTGTAATAGCAATAATCGCGGCAGTGTCGCTTGCCCTCTCCGGAGGGCAGGCATATGCCCAGCGTTGTCTCCCCGGTATGAAGGGGCTGGAACTTCGCGGCGGTCTTGTCGGAGGTTCTTCGGGTGATTTCTATCTCGGCACCGCCATGTCGGTTTACAGCGGCCGTGCCAACCGGTGGGTGTTCGGTGCCGAATACCTGCAAAAGAGCTACCGCTACAAGGATATGTCGATTCCCCGTGCGCAGTTCACGGCGGAAGGGGGCTATTGCCTGAACTTCCTTTCGGATGCCTCCAAGACATTCTTCTTGTCGATAGGCGGCTCGGCTCTTGCCGGATACGAGTCGGTGAACTGGGGCAAGAGGCTCCTGTCTGACGGCTCACGGCTTATGGTAAAGGATGCTTTCATATACGGCGGTGCCGTGACGCTGGAGGCAGAATGCTACCTTACCGACCGTATAGTCCTGCTTGCCGGCATCCGTGAGCGTGTCCTTTGGGGAGGCTCGGTCAGTAAATTTGCCACCCAGTTCGGGGTGGGAGTGAAATTCATCATCAATTAAAATAAAAACAAGAATGAACATGAAGAAGATACATTTCCTTATCGCGCTCTGCGGCTGCATTTTCGCCGCTCTGTCGCTTTCCTCATGCGAGGATGACATAGATGTGGACGGCACTTATCCGTTCACAGTGGAGACAATGCCCGTGCCGACACGTCTGGCACAGGGCGAGACCGCCGAAATCCGTTGCCGACTCAAACGGGAGGGGCGTTTCTCGGATGCCAGATACACCGTGCGCTATTTCCAGCCGGATGGCAAAGGCACTCTGCGTATGGATGACGGCATGGTGCTGAGGCCCAACGACCGTTACCCGCTCGACCGTGAGGTGTTCCGCCTTTACTACACTTCGGAGTGTGCCGACCAGCAGAAGATAGACATTTATTTCGAGGACAACGACGACCAGATGTTCATGCTGACCTTCTCGTTCAATAACGAGAATAAGGATGATGACGACGGTGACAGCGGTGACGATGGCGGTGGCGGAGGTCTCATTCCCGGAATACGCTTTCCCGTGGATTCCGTGATCTTCCGTCCGGTGGTGCCGGGAGTGGAGCCTAAAAAGTAAGGTGGGCCTATGGTAGTACGAATGATTCTGATTATCCTGTCCGTCAGCCTCGGTTATTCCGGGCTGGCGGCACAGGGTGGCGGGGAACCGCCACCGGACAGACTGATGATACCGGCTTCGCTCTTTGACAAGGCTGTAGCCTGTATAAAGAGCTTTGAGGGATGGCATTATGCCCGGCACTACCCGTATATAGGTTACGGCCACAAGCTCCTTCCCGGAGAAAAGCTCACCTGCAATCTGACAAAGGCGCAGGCAGACTCGCTGCTGAGGGCCGACCTTATAAAGCGTTGCTCGACATTCCGCCGCTTCGGAAAAGACGCGCTGTTACTTGCGGTACTCTCGTACAATGTGGGTGAATACAGGCTGTTGGGTTCCGGCAGGATACCGAAAAGCACCCTTATCCGCAAATTGGAGTCCGGCAACCGAGAGATCTATCAGGAGTATATCAGCTATTGCCGATACAAGGGCAGACGTCACGCCGGTCTGCTGAAACGCCGCAAGACCGAGTTCGCCCTGTTCTTCATTCCGTAATCTAAAAACAAATGTCCCTTGAGTTTCCGTTTAACCGGATTTCTCAAGGGATATTTCATTTTCATAGCCCATTTCTCGCTAAAAATGAGTAATTTTGCAATAGAATAATATAGAAATGAGGAAAGTCTATAAATATCGAGCCAACACTGAATTGTTGGACAATGGAAAGAAAAGGGATGTCTCCCAATTATTTGACAACGTTTTCTATGCGGCAACATTTAAGGAACTTAATGATCCATTTGAAGGCTCAGTAGAGTTTCCAAAGTCTGAGGCTCATGAAGAATGGGTTACACCATTAATTCAAGATACTTATAATGTGGGAATATACTCTCTTTCAATGCCCAAAGAAGGAGAAACATTTCCATGTAATGAGTTGCTATGGGCACATTATGCCAATTCTCATAAAGGTTTTTGTATTGAATATGATTTAGAACAACTTCTTAGAAATACATCTCCTAAGTTTGATATTAGAAACAAAATTAATGTTGTGTACGATAAAGAAAGACCTTCTGTGGTTGCAACAGATAGTTTATTTCAAGTACAACAAAAAGTTTTTGGAACTAAATCATTACCTTGGATATATGAAAATGAAATTAGACTCGTATTTTTAAAAGGAGGATTAAAGCCTGTTCCGTTAAATGCTCTAACCGCTATTTATTTGGGATCACGCATTAGTTTTGAGGATCGTCAAGAAATTATTAAAATCTTTCATCCTCGTGGGGTGGATATCTATCAAGTGGAACAAATTGATAATCTTTATAAGTTAAAAGCGACAAAATTGAAATTTGACTTTAACTCATTTAAAATAGTTAATGTAGGTAAGCAACGCTTTGTGGATAACTATATGGTTTTATATACATCGGAAAATAAAGATAAACACTCTATTCGAGATTTCGTTTTACGATTTAGAAAAACATTAAAACGCCCTTCAAATATTACAATCATAGATGATATTCGAGCGAAAGAGATTCTTTTAAATTATAAGCCTCGCCATCAAATGTCTCAACAAGAAAAAGACATACAAGCAGACCATTGGATAGGATATTCTTCTTTTGACGCACCTGAATATGTAATGATATATCCGGATAAATAATATAACTTGGTATCGTTTCGTAATAATAATCTGTGTCCAACCTAACAGCAATCAATAATTGTTGATATTGCTCATTTTAGAACAATTCTGACAATTGTTAAATTTCGAATAACTAAAAGAGTTCGCAATTCTACGCATTATAACGAATAGCAATCGTAACTCGCTGGAATGCCGATTGTTTTCGCTAATTTTGGAATCTCAAAACACTCTCGATGGATACAAACAACGAAATAATATTATATCAACCTGATGAGACGATGAAACTTGAGGTTCGCCTTGAGAATGAAACCGTATGGTTGACGCAACAACAAATAGCGGATTTATTTGGGACCAAACGCCCCGCTATAACAAAACATCTCTCTAACATCTTCAAGTCCGGGGAACTTGAAGAAAATTCAGTTCGTTCCATTTTGGAACATACTGCCGCAGATGGCAAAATCTACAAAACTCAATTCTATAATCTTGATGCGATTTTGTCAGTTGGCTATCGAGTTAATAGTCGAAATGCGACACTTTTTCGCATCTGGGTTACGCAGGTGTTGAAAGACCATTTATTACGCGGTTATAGCATAAATCAGCGATTACTTTATATGGAGAGCCGTATAGACCATAGGCTTTCTGAGCATGACAGCCAGATAAAAGAATTATCCGGAAAAGTGGATTTCTTTCTCCGTACATCGCTTCCTCCCAAAGAGGGTATCTTCTTTGACGGACAGATATTCGATGCCTATGGGTTTGTATGCGATCTTGTGAAGCGGGCAAAGAAACGCATTGTTCTAATTGACAATTATATTGATGAAACGGTATTGACGCTTCTTGACAAACGAAGTTGCGGAGTTTTAGCTACAATCTATACCAAGCGGATAGACCGTCAGTTGCAACTTGATATAGAAAGGCATAATGACCAATACGCTCCAATTGATGTAAGACAGGCTCAACGTATTCATGACCGTTTTATGGTAATTGATGACACCCTTTACCACATAGGAGCCTCAATAAAAGACCTCGGTATGAAACTGTTCGCGTTTTCAAAGATGGAATCATCCCCGGAAACAATCTTGGATTCATTGTAGCTTCACATTTTGAACCGATAGCATAACCTCTCTTTCAAGTTCGACATATTTTTCAATCTTGGATTGTAGTTTATAGCGGAACCTTGCAAGCATTTCATCTTCCGCCTCATTGAAGAACAGATTGTTCTGCCGCTGGTATTCAAGATATTCCTGTTCCTTGCGTCGGGCTATTGTGATTTGGGCCTTTGCCGCAGACAGTCTGGAAAGGACTGAGCCGAAATCCATACTTAAACCGGTGCGCCTGTCATAATATGAGAAATATGTCTGAACGTTCTCTTTAGGATATTGGCACAGGAGCCGGGCATGGCGCCATCTGACAACCCATTGGTGCCGCTCATACACATCACGCGGGAGGTCATAGCTGAACAAAACAACCCGTTGCCGTTCCTTCGTCCGGTATTCGATGGTGATACAGACCCATTTTTCGATTTTCATCACCCGTTGGACTTTCGCATATTCGCGGGCATATTCCATCCAGTCGCCCATGTTCTCCTGTCCCATAAGAATTTTTAGGGTTTTGAGGATTTCCACAAAAGCAGAAATCCTCATTGTTTCGTTATGCCGAAGCCGGACATAGAGGACCGTTCTCCAACTCCCATTTCTCACGGGCTTCGTTGTATTCCAGCTCTTCCTGCCGGAGCATACGTTCTGTTTCGGGAGTATAGCCGATGAAGCGGATACAGCCGCCGTTATAGCCGGTCAGCTTGCAGATTATGCCTGCCTTTTCCAGTTTGTCGATGCGTTTCTGTGCTGACTTGGCACTTGAATACTGTTTCGGCCAAAAGTAATGTTCTCCCTTTGAGCCGTAGTGATCCGAACCATATACCTTGTAACCGGAATGCCGCCGGCTCTCTATAAAGTCGAAACGGCCTTTTTCAAGAGCCTGCCGGATAGCCCTGTGCGCCGCACCTTCGGGATGCCTGAATGTCTTTGGCTTCGGCCCTTTCATGCCGAGTTTCGGAAGCACGACCTTGTAGGGTGTGCTCCATTTGCCGATACCGAGAGTCAGATAGAAGTTGGTGCAGAAATAGTCGGTCATAGGGTCGCTGTTGTCATAGTTGTATGACATGACAAAATCCCTGACGTTGGTCATTACCTCGCGCGCCCGGTCTGTCAATCCTTTCTCTTTCTCTATCCAATAGTGGTTGACAGAGTGGTGTATGTATCCCGACTCTTTGGTGAACGCCTCGAAATCGGCACTCATCAGTGTCACATCAATGGAGCTGTATCTGTCACGCCTTACCGAAAACTTGTATTTCGGATAGGTTTCCTTGAGCCAGCTACGTATTATCTCCACAATCTCCCGTGAAGATTGTCCATTGTAGTTGCTGCCTCGCCACCGGTATTCGTTGTAGACATAGCGGGTGTATTCTCCGGCGGATGCTCCGCCATAGTCGTTCTCGTAACCGTTAATGTCCGATGTCGGCGATACGGGGATATCCTTCCATACGGCAAACAGCTTCTCGAACTCGGAGTTGATGCGCTGCATTGTTTCGGTGCTGCCACCCTTGTCGGGATGGTTGTCGATTGCGAGCCGGCGGTACTTCTTTTTAAGATCCGCCAGGCTGCTGATGTTCTGAAAGTAGGTCATATCGTTAAGTTTTGTGCGTCAGGCCATAGCCACGCGGTTGATGAAATACTCCACATAGTCATCTTCTATGCCAAGATTGCTGCAAGCCATATGCAGGTCATCTTCACGCAGGTCGTTAAGTTCCTGCATGCAATTCCTGAAGATGCCGTACCTCGGCTTCGAGATATTCCTGTGCGGTCTGTCCGTCGCAGGAACAGGTTATAGTGATCAGTTCTATCAAATCCATATATCCGGTGTTTTAAGTGTTCAAGACGCGTTTCTTATTATAATCAGACAAGGTGCAGAAAGAGGTATGCGCGTTGCATCCGTCACACCATCTTTCAGACATACCCATATCCGCATAGCTGACAACTGTATTTGTATTTGTATTTGGATCGACCCATCCCATTTCCTGGATATTTGATGAGCCACATACTTCACAAACTACCAGCGTATTCTTTTCTGATGTATCCATATCCGTATCATTTGAGGTTATACATTTTTGCGAAATGATTATTCACAGCCGGGATACGTTTCTTGTAGAAAGGCTGATTCTCCCTGCACCATTCGGCAAGCTCTGCCTTCGAGGTGAAGGGTCTCCGCCAGCTCTGTCCGGTCATTATCATCTCCACGATGGGGGCGAGTTCGGAAATGAACATTCCAACAGTCCAGCCCTCCCATATATGCTTGTTCATGTCTGTTGCCATAGTGTCTATGTTTTTAAGGGTTCATTTTCGGGTTCAAGCAGTTCCTGCGCCGCAAGCAGGATTTCGTTGAGCCATATAGAGCTACGAACCGAGAGGTCAAATTGGCTCTCGGTCCGGAATATGTATCCGTCATGCTTTTCTCTGGCGGTCAGGTATAAAGAGTTACCCATTACCGAAACTTTTTTGATGATGCACTCAAACGGGTCTCCGTCATCGTCAAAAAATATGACATATACGGAATCCGGTGCGTTGGGAACTGTGCCGGACTCCGGGAATTCCAGTCCCGTCAGTCCGTGTCTGCGAAGCAATCCTATGATCGCCTCGGTAATCTCCTTGCGGAGATCTTCAATCTGTTTGCTGAAGTCTATCATGTGGAAAATATTTAGTTTGTTATGCAGTTTCCTGATTGGCTGGCGTAAGTTTCACTGTCTCACCGAAGAAAGAGTCGCTTACGCCGTACACTTGTCCTATTGAATAGTCATATTTCTTGCGTGGGTTGTCGATCATCAAGCGATATCCGTGGTAATCCTCGATTTTCAGTTCAAGGGTTACATCCTCTCGCAGTTTCATATCAAGCACACTTCCGCCGCCATACATCGAACTGAATATGCCGCAATAGTTGTCTTTCGGGATTGTAACCTTTGCCACCGAGAAACCGGACTCATAAAGTTCCTTGAGATTTATCTTGCCTATATAGGTCAGCAGATTGGCCCCGCAGCATGAGTTGACAAGCTCTCTATGGAAATCCTCGTATGATACCAGTTCCTTACCGTCACGTGACTTCCGGTAATGGCACCTGCCATACACGGCAATCCCTTTTTCGGCCAGGAACCTTTTTACCTTTGCAGGATTGAGGTTAAGGGCATCCACCATATCGCCGAAATACGAGTCGGGATAGACATATCCACCCTGCGATTCCAGCCAATGCGAGTTGATACAGTCATAGTTGGAAAGCATCTCGACCCGGACTGGAATATCATCCGTATTCTTCAATAGTCCTCCGAGTGCGTCCGAATCGTCACGCTCGTAGATAATGTTCACTATATCATCCCGGTTGTCATCCATGAATTCCTCCACGGCATCCTCGTCAAAACCTTCGTCGATACAACTTGACTTGATATCCTCCAAAATCTGACTGACGCTGTGCCATCTGGCATCCCGATACCAGTCGTCGGTCTTGTCATATAGAGTCATCGCACTTTTTTCTTTCATACAAGTTTCTATGACATCAAAGTTCTCGTTTAGATTGTCATCATAATTGACCCACACAAGAGTATATGAATCCTCCATTACGGATTTGATGAAATCCATTGTCAGTTCTTTGTTCTCTCTTTCCATATCATTCACCGTATATTTCGTTTCTGATGCTGCGGTATCTGTGTTCCGACATCTCCGTTTCCCGCGAGAAATGGAAGCGTGCGGCATATCCGCAGTAGTTTGTCCTCGGTTCTCCACCGCATTTTTGGATGGTGAGATCTATATCCCATTCCATATCGCCCAGTCCGAGGCAAATCGACTGTGAGTGCAGCATCGCATGGGCGAGCCTTATGGCGGCATCCGTTTTGTTTTCCTTGCACAACCTGTCGAAAGCCATAGTAGCTATCTCGCGATTGGATATTGTCACACTTTTCATGGCATTTATTTTATTCCCACAAGTTGCTTGAACCGGGCTACAATCTCTTCGCATTTGCTTTTAGCCAGTTCTTCATATTTACGTCTTATAGCGCAGCGTTCCGTCCAAGATTTGTCTATAAGCTCATTCTCATACGAATCTCTACATAATTCCGGATATTCTTTGAACAGTATTTCAAACTGCCTTCGCCACTTGCGCCCCTGCCATGAACGTTCAGCAATAAGTTTTATGAACCGAAACATCTTTTCGTCCGTGCCTACATCCATTGCGTAGAAATCATCGGTCTTGGGCCACACGTTGTTTGAGTGCTGCCATGTTTCGATATGGCGTGTCGAGGCATTGTATACCATTTTTGTGATTATCTGATGACTCATGATATTTTGTTTTTAATTCAGTGAAATATTATCTATCTCCTTGTCCCTTGCGGCGATGGTTCCGAAATGCACGGCTATCACTCTTTGTGGGAAACAGGTGTGGTGGTTGTATCCGGTCCTTTGCCACAGTGTGAAGCAGTCGTTCCTGAACGACCAGTGGAAATGTCCCGACAATGACCCGTATTCGTGCCGTACATTCCTCTCGATAAGCATTCTGCTGACATCCATGATATGCCGTGAGAGCAGGACGATGTTGAGTATCTCCGAATAGGCACGGTGCACGCGCGGGTCGGTCGGATACAGCGGTGACAGATGGTTGATTCTCATGGTTCCTCGTCTTTAATCGTAATTGTCACCGAATATCTCCTGCCTCAGCAGGTTTTGGTCAAACCAGCCTTCGGGGTAACAGATACAAGAACTGCTTTCATTATCCGTATCCGGCAGATAACACTCGGCATTGTAGCTCACATTGTCGCCGTACATGTTCCTGTAATGAGCCACAAGCAGGTGCGGATTGTCGGTTCTCAGATCATAGCCGTATCTGGCGCACCATCTCTCAAAATCCTCCATATCCTCGTCGTCAAGCTGGTCGAAAGCATCCCTTATGTCGAAGAAGTTGGGACACAGCCATTCACGGTTTATCAATATGGACGGTATGTTGTCCCAGCTTACATATCTGTATTGCGGATGCCGCTCCTGCGGGAACAGTTCGGAGCAACAGCACAGGAATTCCTGCATGTCGCCGTAATCGCTCAGCGTCATGTTGTAGTCAGTCCTTTGGGATATGTCTATCATGTACTGCGTCGTTACCGTCAGTTCAGCCTCGTTGAGATTCATTCTTTCCATTTTTATAATTGTGTTTCGTGGAACCCGTGGGTTCCATTCCACAGGCGTCAAAAGGTGCGTGTCCCGGCTGTGCAGGGTTTTACGGGAAAATACCGGAGCCTCCGGCGAGGATGATTTTCCCGTAAACCGCTTGCGGCCCGACCTTGCACTGCCGAAGAGGACACGGCCTACCTTTGCCTGTGGGAATGGATGCCACGGATTGCATGTTTTCATTATTCCTTTGATTATCACGTTGCCAGCTGGCGACCCCAGCTTATCCTCACTTTGCCTTCGGCATCTGTCTCACGCCTTAGCAGGCTGTCGATCACCGACATGGATATGTCGAACTCGTTGAATATCTCCGCCTGTTCCTTGACTTCCCCGCACTTGATGAACTCGTTAAGGCGCTCCTTTGTGAGCACCAACGCCATCAGGTTCTGCTCCACTGAATCCTCGTATGTCACGAAATGCACCTTCTTTTTGTCTTTTGAGTCGAGGCGTATGAAGCGGAAATAGAACTGCTCCATCTTAGGAATGTTCCATTGCAGGGATTCCAGTATTATCTGGTTGCAAGACGGGATGTTGACCGAGCTGCTCAAAGACTGCTGCGTGCATACGAGGACACCGTTGATTGTGGAGTCGAACTCGCTGACGATGGCCTGCCGTTTCTTGAAGGGTATGGCTCCGGTCACTGTGAACACCGGTCTGTCGGGAAAATGCTCCTTTATGTATCCGGCATACATCTCATAGGCGGAAATAGATGTGCATCCAACGGCGACCTTTCCTTTTGTCCGGCGTATCATCCGGCCTATGTGATGGACCTTACTCGGGTATTCATCACCGTAATATCCCTCGATAAGATGCGGGACCGAGCAGGCTTTTATCAGCAGCTTGATCTGACGCATGAGCCGAAGCCCCGCGTCCTTCTTCGCATCGCCCGTACTGTTGTAATAAAGCTCGCATATACGGCAGAACTCCTCTATTATCACACGGTAGACCTCCCGTTCTCCCAGTGAAGGTGTGACGGTCTGCGTCCTGACATCATATTTCTCGCCGGCGAAATCACTGAACTTGCGCGTGATGATGGTCTTGCCTATAAGCTCGAAAAGCGCGTCCTTGTTATATATGTCCTGATTCTGCTTCTCAATCCCGAACACTGTCGCTTTTCCCGGACAATGGCACGACTTGAAGAGCACATGTCCCCTGAAAGCAGGAAACGGTTCTCCATAATGGTCGTTGGAATCGCTCTCAATCTCCTTATCGCGGTTCTGTTTATATACCCGTGGACTCCAACAGGTCATGTTGACCGAATTGTTATACAGCAACTCGAACTGGCTGTAAAGTTCCGTTATGTTGTTCCGGGTAGTGGTGCCGGTGTCAAGGATCTTGTATTTCACCCTGCGGAATATGGCGAGTATGTATCTCGTCCTCTGCGATATGGGATTGGTAATCTCATCCGATTCGTCGAACACGAGGCACAGCCTCCGTGCCGACAGTTTGATGAACTTCATGAGATAGCGTTTCAGCTTGCAGAGCATGGAGGTCGATACTATCAGGAATGTTCCGGAGGGGATATCCTCAAAATCGGTATAGCTCCGCAGCAATCTGTATGGTTCCCGGTTGTTTCTCAGAAACGGCTCCCATGTCATGTTAGTGGCGATTGCCGGGGCAAGGACAATGACATTGCGGACCTTGTTGAATTTCAGAAGATACTTCGCCCTCTGATAAACTGCCGCTGTCTTGCCGGATCCCTGCTGCCAGTTGAGCAGGGCGTACCGTTTCTGCAACACGAGGTTCAGGTCGTGTTTTTGCAGGTTGGTGAATTCGCAGACATCCATGTCCTTGTTCACGAAAGTCGCCCTGTCAAGATATTCGGCCAGTTCCGGCAGCGGTTCCATGCTGTCGAATGTCCGGCTCTGAAGAATATATCTGTGCCGCTTTTTGCGTATCAGCCGTAATGCGGCCTTCTGTTGGAGTAAGTTCGCCTCTGTCGGTTCTTCCGGCATTGGAAGCTCCGCACGTTCCAATATCAGGTCGTTGATGCCTGCGGCATTGTGGCCGTCCTTGTCAAGAAGACGTGGCGCGTAGGCCTTGAGCTTGAATCCATAGGATGTCTTTACGAGTGCTATTTCCTTGCGGCGTATGGTGTCCTGATTACGGATATACCGTCGTATGACTGACAGCACCTTGTTCGGGGTGAGTTTCTTGCGCTCCCATTCGTCCCGCTGGGTCTGCGTGCAATTTTCGAGCGGTTTCTGGTTACGGAATTTGGCTACGAGTTCCAAAGCCTTGTCTATGTGTCGGTTCAATCGCTTGTGTGCTTTCAGCTCGTACATGTATTTGGCGAGCCGGTACTCGAACCGTTCAAGTTCCTCGCGGCATACGGAGTTGGTCTCCTGCATGAGCGGCAGTTTAAGCCGGGCTTTCATCGTGCGTGCATCAGCTATGCGCTGTTTCAGTTCTTCCGCACTCACGAAATCGTCCGCGTTGTATGGCTGCATGTCAATGTGCCGGGAATGACGCAGGAAGACCATTATCTTGGTACCGAAATTGCGGACTCCGAGCGATGCGAAGGCGTCAGGGTCAAGCAGGGTCTGTCCGATGAACGAGAACTGCGCGTTTACAGCCCTGACCTTCGATTTCTCCCAAAACTCGCTTTGCAGGAATGAGGCGGGGACAATCAGCATAAGTATCCCGGCCGGATTCAACGCATCGTATGCCTTGTCTATATAGTAGACCTGCGATACCTTGATGCCGAATTTGAGGTTGAAAGGGGGATTGCCGATTATCACGTCATACCGGCTCTCCGGGGTGAACTGCTGAATGTCGCATTGCCTTATGTCCGCATCGGGGTAAAGGTGTCTTGCCACCGCAACCGCCTTGGGGTCTATGTCGAACCCGTGCGCGTTGCGCTGGTTAGGCAGGTGGTTGAAGAAATTTCCCATACCGCAGCACATGTCGAGTATCATTTCCGATGGTTGGGGTGAAAGCATATCCACCATGTCGCGGCATATCTCATGGGGCGTGAAGAACTGGCCCATCTCGAACTCCCGCTTGGCCTCGGCATACTCGTTGTAGTTGTTGTAATCGCCACGCCGCAGGTTATGCAGCCCTCCGATACCGGTATAGCAGTTATAGATGCTCTCCGCCGGTATGGTGTCCTTGCCGGAAGCTATGCAGAAGAGTATCTTCTCGTTTATCTCCTCCCGCTTGTTCAGGGGAATCTGTTGGGGTATGATGGCGTACATGATCGTCTTGGGATATGGTTATAAATGGGGAAGCACGGACACCGTTGCCGATATCCGTGCTTCCTGCCGTCTGTTCTCTGTTATGATTGTCTATTCCTCCTGCAAACGCAGTTCGTCAAGGCGGAGACGGTTGAAACACAGGCTTGCCGCCTCTCTGTCCTTGAACCGTACATCTATTCGTCCGTTGCGGAAGAACTTCATACCGGTTGCGTTCGTCGTTGTGAGATCATACCAGCCTGATATATCCACATTATCCTGATTCAGGCGTATAACCATTTTGTAGTCTCCACACAGCACATCATCTGAACCGAAGGCTATTCCCTCACATAGTGTTGATATATTACCGTGATAGTTGTAATGCACACGGTTTGTGCGGTTGTACTCGTAGTAGAAACTGTCGAAGAAAATGATGTTCGGAAATGAGATCTTGTCGCTTTTCAGTTCCGGCTTGACCTTACTCCATCGGTTTGGCTTCACAAGTTGGTGGAAGCGTTTGATGAGTTCCTCCTCGGCGGTCTTTCGGAAACTGCGTCCTCCGAGATGCTCTATTACAGCATCCACATATGTCATGTATTGCGGACGAGAACCCATTTTAAGAGTGTCCCCGTTTATTTCGGGAATTGGTACAGACACATTGTATGTGCGGTTGAAATATCCGATTATCCTTTGGGCAAACCCCTTGTTGGCGTTAAGATTTGAGGATACAAGTTCGTTGATGGCCTTGAATGGCTTGAACGTGTGGACAGTATAGTCCCTATACTCGGAATCTGCTGTTGAGTAAGGGTATTTGATTTCGCCGTTCTCCTTGTAGCTTATCCTGTGGCTATCACGGTATTTCTCAGCCTCTTTTGTGAAGATGCCGTACCATTGGTCTATCTGTTCAAGCGCATTGTACAGTATTTCCTGCTGCTTTTCGCAAAAGAGCCTGTCCTGAGCCGTTATCTTCTCCTCGTTCCGGATTTCCACTCCCAGAATGCCGGAAAGAAGGTCGGCATTGCCGCCTGCATGTGTTGCTGTTGTTGTCTGCATATCGTATGGTTTTAATAAGTTATCGGTGGTAGTTCTATACGGTAGAATGTGGTGACATGACGCTCCATGTCTTTTTTGATCTTGACTTTCACGAGTTGTCCGTTGTACATCCGCTCCTGCATTGGCAAATCCAGTCTGTTCCATTCATCTTCCGGCAGGAACTCGGTCTTATCCTTAAAGCACCATACCACTAACATGGTATCTGAATGATTGAATACTGTCGCTTCATAGTTCTTCTTGAACCTGTCGAAGTCGGCATCGTCACGGAAAGCTGTTCCGTTGGCGATATACCGGTAGCGTGATTTAGGGTTTTCGTTGATACGGACATACAGTTTGCGCCATGTCTCGGTGGTGAAATCCCCATAAAGGGGTTCGGGAGCAATGTATTCCCATTTGGCTACCTTTGCCATGAATCTCACACTTCCGTTGGCGCACGGTCCGCAATGTCCCCATGCGCTGAATACCCCGTCCTCCCATCCTATGAACTTCATTTCAGAGGGATTGATACTTGTGAATGGACCTCCGCTGACGCTGAGCCATATATCAGGATCTCCGATACCAACAAACGGCACGTATGGTGCAAGGCATACCGACATTCCATCCGCTCTGAGATCTTCAATCAGCGCATAGCCGTAGAAATCACCGTTCCGGTCTACATGACGCATCCTGTCTCCGATTTTGGGTGTGATATTTGACCGAGATCCTTCGATTACCTCCACGAGTCTGTTCGCCATATCCACATCCTGTTGTCTGAGGATATGATCCCTGTCGTATGACACATTCAACGGCAGTAGGTTTTCCAGAGTGTACTTGTTCTTTGTTGCTTCTGACATATACCATCTTGTTTTTGTTATTCCGGCTTATGGGGCCGGAGTTCCCATAACTACAGGCTTAAAAGGTCGTGTTCCAGCCGCGCAAGGTTTTCGGGAAAAATACCGCAAGCCCCTCGGGGCGCGGAAGATTTTTCCACGAAACCCGAAGGGCCTGACCTTGCGCGGCTGATAAGAACACGGACTACCTTTGCCTGTGGTTATGGAAACTCCGCCTCGATATGATGGTATCCTTATTTCGTATTTTTCTTATTGAAGCATAGTCGCTTCTGTGACGCGGAAAAGACAATATAAAAGAGAATTACGCCTCGAAATGAGGCGTAATCCAAAAATAAATGCTAACTTTGCATCAAAGTAAAAGAGTTATTTGAAAGCGTGAGAAATATAGCGTAACCAAACACACTACCAATTTCTTATCCATTGCCCATCCTCACGCGAATTCTCAAAAATAACCTTGTAGTCAAAATATTAACCCAAGACTACATCAAATATACGGAATATTAATGAAGAATGAAGAATGAAGGATGAAGAATTTGTTGTGCAGTGTGCGGATGCAGTACGGATGAATCCTTCATTCTTCATTCTTTACTCTTAATTATCTTAAAAACATGTATCTATTTCGGAATAAATTCGTAGCTTTGCTATTAGTAATAACCCCCAAATCCTTTTGGCCAATGAAAAAGTTATCCTCTCTTTTTTCTTTATTTCTGTTAATCCCGCTTTTTGCTGTCGCTTCGGAAGTGGGTGACCGTACAATACCTGCAGAAGTGGCGCAACTCGCTGACAGTTTGAAACAAAAGTTTGCACCGGACAAGCGCGTGGCTTTGTTCGATGTGGATTACTCTTTCTCCGGAAAGAATGTGATGTTGCGTGGTGTCACCACTTCGGCAGAGGCAAAGACGGCTTTGCTGGATGGTTTGGCAAAGAAAGGATATGCGGTGATGGATTGTCTGCAAGTGCTTCCGGATGAGGCCGGACTTGAAGGCAAGACGTATGGCATTGTCAATGTGTCTGTGTGCAATCTTCGGGTAGCCCCGGATTTCTCTTCAGAAATGATGACGCAAGGCTTGATGGGTATGCCGGTGCGGGTGTTGCAGCGCGACGGCTGGTACCGTATCCAGACACCGGACAACTACATTGCATGGGTACACCGAGTAGGCATACATCCCGTCACGCGGGAAGAGCTGACCGCTTGGAACAATGCAGAGAAAATAGTGGTGACTTCGCATTATGGCTTTGTCTACTCACAGCCCAGCCAGGCATCGCAGACCGTCTCTGATGTTGCTGCCGGAAACCGCCTGAAGTGGGAGGGGACAAAAGGTGCCTTTTATAAGGTGGCTTATCCCGACGGCCGCCAGGGATATATCTCCAAATCCATCTCTATGCCTGAGAAGAAATGGCGGGCAGCCTTGAAGCAGGACGCAGCCAGCATTATAGCTACGGCGCATAGCATGATGGGCATCCCTTATCTTTGGGCTGGCACTTCCTCCAAAGGGGTGGATTGTAGCGGCTTCATGCGCACCGTTCTTTTCATGCACGACATCATCATTCCGCGGGATGCTTCCCAGCAGGCATACGTGGGCGAGCATATCGATATCGCTCCTGATTTCAGTAACCTCCAGCCGGGCGATTTGATTTTCTTCGGGCGCAAGGCGACGCCGGAACGCAAGGAACGTGTGGTACATGTCGGCATGTATATCGGCAACAAGCGTTTCATCCATTCGCAAGGCGATGTGCGCGTCAATAGCTTCAGCCCCGACGACGAGCTGTTCGATGAATACAACCTCGGTAGACTGTTGTTCGCTACGCGCGTGTTACCTTATATAAATAAGGAGGCGTCGCTCAATACAACGGAAACGAATCCATTTTATTCAATGTAATAATGTGCTAATGTGCCAATATGCCAATGACCTGCGGCGTGACGGTACAAACATAACGTAGCATATACATAGCGCAGCCCATTGGCACATTAGCCCATTAGCATATTGGCACATTTAATACACACACAATTATGTCAAACAGAAGAGATTTCCTGAAAACCGCCGCTTTTGCCGCACTCGGCTCAGGCATGGCAATCAATCATGTATTTGCCGGAGGAAATGACGCTCCTTCCTTGTTCAACGTGAACAGTAGGGCAGGTGTAACCCCCAAAATGAAACTGCGTTTCTTCCCCTATGAACTGAAATTGCGCCATGTCTTTACAGTGGCCACCTACTCGCGTACTACCACTCCCGACGTTCAAGTCGAGATAGAATATGATGGCATTATCGGTTATGGTGAAGCCTCCATGCCCCCGTACCTGCAACACGAATTAGGCACGATGGACAGTGTATTGGCTTTTCTGAAGAAGGTGCAGGATGTTATCGGCCAATTCTCAGACCCCTTTCAGCTGGAAGATATACTGGCTTATATAGACAGCCTCTCGGCAGGGGATTCCGCTGCTAAAACTGCTGTGGACATCGCCTTGCACGACCTTGTGGGCAAACTGTTGCAAGCCCCTTGGTATAAGATATGGGGGTTGGACAAGGAAAAGACTCCCTCTACAACTTTCACCATCGGTATTGATACGGCCGACGTGGTGCGTGAAAAGACGAAAGAGTGTGCCGACCAGTTCAATATCCTTAAAGTGAAGCTGGGGCGGGAGAACGACAAGGAAATGATAGAGACCATCCGTTCGGTGACGGACCTTCCGATTGCCATTGATGCCAACCAGGGTTGGAAGGACAAACATCATGCGCTCGATATGATACATTGGCTGCACGAAAAAGGAATTGTCATGATAGAGCAACCGATGCCCAAGGAACAACTGGACGATATTGCATGGGTCACCCAGCAAAGCCCGTTGCCCATATTTGCCGATGAGTCCATTCAGCGTCTGAAGGATGTGGCAGGCTTGAAGGGTGCCTTTACGGGCATCAACATCAAGCTGATGAAGTGTACCGGCATGCGCGAAGCCTGGAAGATGGTGACTTTGGCACGTGCATTGGACATGAAAGTGATGGTAGGATGTATGACCGAGACCTCTTGTGCCATTACCGCTGCCTCCCAATTCTCTCCGGCAGTGGACTTTGCCGACTTGGACGGTAGTCTGCTGATTGCGAACGACCGTTTCAAGGGTATGGAGGTTGTGAAAGGTAAGATAACGTTGCCCGATTTGCCGGGTATTGGAGTGGTGAAGTTATGAGAAAGCTATTGTATACCGTCGCTCTGTTTGTGATAGCTTCTGCATGCAGCACGAAGTCCGAGAGCAAGCCCTATAATTGGGAGGACGACCTGTACCAACGTCTGCTTACGGATTTCTGTATGACGGAATCCCAGGTGAAGGACTATATCCGCAAGTATATTCCCGACGTGACCGATGAGCAGATGCGCCAGTGGGAAGCCTCCAAAGCTTTGGAGTGCATGATGCTGGATGGAGAGAAACGCTATTTCCGCAATGCCGGACCTAATCTGTTTCGTGTGGACTCCACTTGCTATGACATCAAGATAGCCAAGGAAGGCACTTCGCCGAGTGGCAGCGAGAAAGTGAATATGGAGAACCTGCCCGAAATCATTTCTGCTGTGAAGAAAGAGGGCAAGGCCATTGTTGCGCCGAAGCGCATGCGCGTCACCTACACGTTGACCGTAGATACCAATGCCGTGCCTGCCGGGAAAATCATCCGTTGCTGGTTACCCTATCCCCGTCAGGACCAGGCCCGGCAGCAGGATGTCAAGTTCATTTCGGCCAGCGAACCGCAATACACCTTTTCGTCGCCCGAGTGCCGTCACAGTACATTGTACATGGAGAAACGTGCTGTCGAAGGCGAACCGACCGTATTCTCCGAAACCTTTGAGTTTACCGCCAACGGCGAATGGCATAATCTGAAGCCGGAAGACGTGCAGCCCTATGATACGACAACCGCCCTTTATAAGGAATATACTGCCGAGCGTGAGAAGCATATCGTCTTTTCCCCGCGCTTGCGCGAACTTGCTGCCAAATTGACAGCAGGTGAAACCAACCCCTACCTGAAAGCCAAACGTATCTTCCGTTGGGTGAATGACAACTTCCCGTGGGCTTCTGCACGCGAATATTCCACCATTGAGAATATCCCGGAATATGTGTTGGATAACCGTCACGGAGACTGTGGCCAAGTCAGCCTGCTGTTCATTACGCTTTGCCGCATCAGTGGTATTCCCGCACATTTCCAGAGCGGCTTTATGATGCATCCCCGTGCATGGAATCTGCACGATTGGGCAGAAGTCTACTTCGAGGGTGTGGGTTGGGTGCCTGTCGACCAGTCATTCGGCATTCCTGCCTTTGCCCGCAATGCCGACGAAGAATATTTCTTCCTGGGTGGTATAGACTCTTGGCGCATGATTGTGAACACTGATTACGGCATGCCGCTACAGCCCGAAAAGCAGTATCCCCGCAGCGAGACCGTCGACTTCCAGCGTGGCGAGGTGGAGTGGGAGGGAGGTAACCTCTACTTCCCGCAGTGGGACTACCACATGGACATTGATTACTTGAATTATTAAGGTGCTATCTGCTCTCTAAAAACAGATGATGCGTTCAGCCCGAACACATCATCTGTTTGGTATAAACGCATCATCTGTTTACCCCAAATGCATCATCCGTTTCGGCCGCAACGGGTGATGCGTCTTTTTATGCCCTATCTGTCAGTTCTTTAACAGTCAGCAATCGTACATAAATGCTAATTTGTCAGTCTTTGCCGTTAACCGCTGTTAAGCCCTAAATATCCTCTGTTAAAAGAGAACAAAAAAGAGTGACAAGCGGAATAACTGAACGTTTTTTGTCGTTATTTTAACGTCGTAATGTTAAACGAAACTTGAATATTAACAATTTAAAGAATAGGAAGAATAGTATGAAACAGACAACAAAAAACATCCTTGGAGTTGCGGCTATCGTGCTCCTGAGCTCTGGAGTGGCTGGATTGACCACTTATAAGATGCTGAATAAGGAAAAGCCTGCCGCATTCAGCGAGTTGTTCCAACAGAACCCCAATAATCTGCTACCGGCGGCTTTCCATGCAATGGATGCCCAGCCTGTGGATTTGACACAAGCAGCGGAGAGTTCGCTCCATGCTGTAGTGCATATACGCGCCACTCAGTTGAGTAAGACCCAGACGGTGCAAGAACAGCCGGATATTTTTGACTTCTTCTTTGGAGACGGTCGTGGACGCCAGCGCCAGATACAGACCCAGCCGCGTGTAGGTTTCGGTTCGGGTGTCATCATCTCCAAAGACGGATATATTGTGACGAACAATCACGTGGTGGAAGGTGCTGATGAAATCACTGTGAAACTGAATGACGACCGTGAGCTGAAAGGACGCATCATCGGTACTGACCCCAGCACGGACTTGGCATTGATTAAGATTGAAGGGGATGACTTCCCGACAATTCCGGTTGGTGACTCCGACCAGTTGAAGGTGGGAGAATGGGTATTGGCAGTAGGTAATCCGTTCAACCTGAACTCTACCGTAACAGCTGGTATCGTCAGTGCAAAAGCCCGTTCCATTGGCTCTTCTGCCTCCAATGGACAAGCTGCAAACATCCAGTCTTTCATTCAGACGGATGCTGCCATCAACCAAGGTAATAGTGGTGGTGCGTTGGTGAATGCCAAAGGCGAGCTGGTTGGTATCAATGCCATGCTTTACTCACCCACGGGTGCTTATTCCGGCTATGGTTTTGCCATCCCTACCAGCATTATGACAAAGGTGGTAGCCGACTTGAAACAGTTTGGTACCGTGCAGCGCGCGCTCCTTGGCATCAAGGGTAGTGATTTGAGCACAGACCTGCAGATGGACGAACGCTGGACCGAAGAACTGAAGAAGAAGGCCGACGAACTTGGTGTGAAAGAGGGTATCTATGTGGCCGAAGTTGTTGAAGGTGGTTCCGCTGCCGGCATCTTGAAGGAAAATGATGTAATCATAGCATTGAACGGCAAGAAGATTCACAAGTTCTCGGATTTGCAGGAAATGCTGGCAAAACACCGTCCGGGCGACAAAGTGAAGGTAACAGTGGTTCGTGACAAGAAGGAAAAGGAATTCGAAATCACGCTGAAGAATGAGCAAGGCACTACGAAGGTAGTGAAGGATGCCGGAATGGAAATCTTGGGTGCAGCCTTCAAGCCCGTATCTTCCGAGCTGAAGAAGCAGTTGAACCTGGGTTACGGTCTGGAAGTTACCGGGGTTACCAATGGCAAGATGGCCGATGCAGGTATCCGCAAGGGCTTCATCATTCTGAAAGCCAACGGAGTGCCGATGAAGACGGTGGACGATTTGGAAAAGGCGATGAAAGAGGCAAGAAAGTCTCCTGAGCAAGGTTTGTTCATCACCGGTATGTTCCCGTCAGGAAAACGTGCAATGTATGCCGTTGATTTGACTCAAGAATAAAAAATAGGGATAGTTAGGTAAGAAGATTGTAATATTAGCTAACAATAGCGAAAAAGGGGGTGTCGGTACAATACATACCGGCATCCTTTTTGTTATATAGGATAAGATATAAATAAGGTGAAAAAGTTGGGATGAAATTATTGTAACAAAATAATTTGTCGTACCTTTGCAACCCAAATCTGTATTATAAGAATGAGACAACTTAAAATTACAAAAAGTATCACTAACAGAGAGAGCGCTTCTCTTGACAAGTATTTGCAGGAAATCGGTCGCGAAGACCTCATTACTGTTGAAGAGGAAGTGGAGCTCGCTCAGCGCATCCGCAAGGGTGACCGTGTTGCACTGGAGAAATTGACACGTGCCAATCTGCGTTTCGTTGTATCTGTGGCCAAGCAGTACCAAAACCAAGGTTTGAGTTTGCCCGACTTGATTAACGAGGGTAATTTAGGACTGATCAAGGCTGCCGAAAAGTTCGATGAAACACGTGGTTTCAAGTTCATCAGTTATGCAGTATGGTGGATACGTCAGTCCATTCTGCAGGCTTTGGCAGAGCAGTCGCGTATTGTACGTCTTCCGTTGAACCAGGTAGGCTCGCTGAATAAAATCAGCAAGGCCTTCTCCAAGTTCGAGCAGGAAAACGAACGTCGTCCGTCTCCTGAAGAGCTTGCCGATGAACTGGAAATCCCTGTTGACAAAATCTCTGATACGCTGAAGGTGTCCGGCCGTCACATTTCGGTGGACGCACCTTTTGTAGAAGGAGAGGACAACAGCTTGCTCGATGTGCTGGTCAACGACGACTCCCCTATGGCCGACCGCTCTTTGGTGAACGAGTCTCTTGCGAGGGAAATTGATAGAGCTCTTTCTACGTTAACCGATAGGGAAAAAGAAATCATACAGATGTTTTTCGGTATCGGACAGCAGGAAATGACATTAGAGGAAATCGGCGACAAATTCGGCTTGACCCGTGAGCGTGTGCGTCAGATTAAGGAAAAAGCAATCAGAAGATTAAGACAAAGTAATCGTAGTAAATTGCTCAAATCTTATTTGGGATAAATAAGAAATATCAGTTTCCGACAAATAGAAGGAATTAAAAAACCGTACGTCTTTAGTAGGCGTGCGGTTTTTTTTATATCTTTGCCCCCATTGATAATTCATAACTTATAACTCATAACTCAATGAAATACGTTCGTATACTTTGTGCCGTAGCTTTGGTTTTTGCGTTGTGCTCGGCTTTTACAATGAAAGATAAGGAAAAGGCTGTATATGCTTTTGGTGTGGCGGCTTCTTTCAATGACTCCATCGTATATTATACAGACATCCAGGTATTGGACAGCGTAGAGCTGGATAAGAATGGATTTTTGCCCAAGCGTGATTTATACACTTACCAGCTCAAGAATTATCTGGAGTACAATCTGAAGAAGCCGGACTATACTTGCATGATTTATTTCTCTGAAAACAGGAAAAAGTTGGAAAAAGAGGCTGTAAAGGTAAAAGGTAAGTATAAGAAGAGTAAGAATATGGTTTTGCAGGTGGTGAAGCCTGAAGCTTTCACATTTGCAAAACCGCAGGAATAAGATTTCAAGTATGAAAACAAAACTATATCTTATTTTTTTCTTCGTTTTCCCCTTGTTCATGTCGGCGTGTCGTGGTGATGATCCGATGCCTGATCCTCCGGTTGATGGGAAACGTACTGTGCTGGTATATATGGCAGCGGATAATAGTATAAATCCATTGGCTAGCTTTACGGATGGGGATTTGGAGGAATTGAAAGCTGGGATGGCTTCAATTGATAATACATCTGATATGCATTTATTGGTGTATATAGATACGGGATCTCCTCGTTTGATTGAAATTGAAAATAAAGGTGGTACTGTTGTTGAAACAATAGTCAAAGAATACGAAGATAGAAATTCATGTGGAGTAGCTGAGACACAAGAGGTATTCAATGATGTGTTTGGGAATTCTTTATATAAAGCGGAAAGTTATGGTTTGATTTATTGGTCGCATGGGGAAGGATGGATACCTACTCCATTGCCTTCTACTCGCTGGATAGGAAATGATAAGACTGGAGGAGGGCATTATATGAATATTGAGGACTTGAAATCGGTATTACAGAATGCCCCTCATTTTGACTTTATTATGTTTGATGCTTGCTTTATGCAGTCGGTGGAAGTCGCGTATGAGTTGCGTGATTGTTGCGATTACTATATTGGTTTCCCTGCTGAGAATCCAGGTCCAGGTGCTGCCTATGATAGAATGTTTCCATTTATATTTCAGAAAGGTGCAGCGGTAGAAATGGCTATTGGGACTTTTGCTGCTTATGATGAAATTTATACTGGAAAAATAGGGAGTAATAGCAATTGGACAATGGGTACTGCTATAGATGTGCTGAAATCTTCTGAGCTTGAGAACTTAGCTGCTGCTACAGCAAATGCTTTGTCGGGAGTGACAGCAGATAGGGAAGTTCTTCGATCATCGGTCTTTGATTATGATCAGCGTAAAGTAGGATCGTCTTATTATGTAGGCTATTATGATTTCGTAGAAATGATGGAAAAACTTGTTGTGGATGAAGTTGTCTTGGATGAATGGAAGCAAGCATATGATGCAGCTTCTGTCTGTTGGAAAAAAACGCCAATGATTTATTCGATGTCTGTTGGTATGTTCTCCATGAAGCGGGCAAATGGGGTTAGCCATTATATACCTTCCACTGCCACTTCTGCTGCTGCTCAAGCTGCTAATGCCGCTTATCGTTCTACTTCATGGTATAGTGCTGTCGGTCTTGCTCGGCTTGGTTGGTAAGCTTATAAAAACTTGCATACTGAACGGATTATTATAGGTGTAAAAACTTGTAATAATCCGTTTTTTTATGCCTATTCTTATTAAAAATGAGTCTTTTAATAATATTTTCCTTTGGAAATTATGTTTTATTGAAAATAACTCTTTTCTTTGCATCATCAAACTTAAAAAACGAAGAATTATGAAATATGTAATCATTGGCGGTGTAGCAGGTGGAGCCACGGCAGCCGCCCGACTGAGAAGAGTGGACGAAATGGCTGAAATCCTTTTATTGGAGAAAGGCCCTTACATCTCGTATGCTAATTGTGGTTTACCTTATTATATAGGTGGAGTGATAGCAGAGCGCGAGAAGCTGCTGGTGCAGACACCCGAATCTTTCGGCAAGCGCTTCCGCATTGATGTGCGTGTGCAGAATGAAGTAATCGCCATCCATCCCAAAAACAAGACCGTTACCATACGCAATGTGGAAGGCAAGGAGTACGACGAAAGCTATGACAAACTTTTGCTTTCTCCCGGTGCCAACCCCGTGAAGCCCCCCTTGGAAGGCATTAATTCCGAAGGCATCTTCACGTTGCGCAATGTAGAAGATACCGACCATATCAAGGCTTATATCTCGGACAAGCAGGTGAAACGCGCCGTGGTGGTAGGTGCCGGTTTCATCGGATTGGAAATGGCGGAGAACCTGCATCATGCCGGTGTTCATGTGTCTGTAGTCGAAATGGGTAATCAGGTGATGGCACCTATCGACTTCTCTATGGCGGCACCTATTCATCAGCATCTGTTGCAGAAAGGCGTCTCTCTCTATCTGGAAGAAGGAGTAACCCATTTCAAGCGTACGGACAACGGAATCACCGTATTCCTGAAAAGCGGAAAGGCCATTCCTGCCGATATGGTGTTACTCTCCATCGGTGTGCGTCCTGCCACTGCATTGGCGCAACAAGCCGGCTTGAAACTGGGCGAGATGGGCGGTATCTGGGTAGACGAACACTTGGAGACTTCCGAAAAAGACATCTATGCTGTGGGCGATGCCATCGAATATCCTCATCCGCTGACCGGAAAGCCCTGGCTCAATTATCTGGCAAATCCTGCCAACCGCCAGGGACGTATCGTTGCTGATAATATGGTGTTTGGCAATACTGTTTCCTACGAAGGAGCTATCGGCACCTCCATTGCCAAAGTATTCGACATGACGGTAGCCTCTACGGGCCTTGCAGCCAAACGCTTGAAGCAGTGGGGCATGGAATATCAAAGCTCGGTGACTCACTCGGCATCTCATGCCGGTTACTATCCGGATGCCCTACCTTTGACCTTGAAACTGACTTTCCATCCCAAAACCGGTAAACTCTATGGTGCGCAATGTATCGGTTACGAGGGAGTGGACAAGCGAATCGACCAGATAGCCGGACTCATCAAGCGGGGTGGCACAGTCTACGATTTGATGGAGACGGAGCACACGTATGCGCCTCCTTTCTCCTCGGCCAAAGACCCCATCGCTATTGGCGGCTATGTAGCATCGAACATTATCAGCGGTGCTATGCCTGTCATCTCTTGGCGCGAGCTGGTAGAAGAGAAGGATAAAGTGATGCTGATAGATACCCGTACGCCCGAGGAATTCTCTTTCGGCACCATTCCGGGAGCCGTCAATATTCCGTTGGACGAAATGCGCGAACATTTGGCAGAGATACCTACAGACAAGCCGGTAGTGCTTTTCTGTGCTGTGGGTCTGCGCGGTTATCTGTCCCTGCGCATCCTGATGGGGCGCGGCTATCGCAATGTGCGCAATCTGATAGGTGGTTATAAGACCTACTCCACGGCAACAGCACCTCTGCCGTTTCCATCTGCTCCGGCAGGCGGCGGCTCTTCTTCTTCGGTAGAGGCTGCTACTGATGATGTTCCTGCGGATGCATCAGTGTCCAAGAAGGAAACGTTGAAGATAAATGCTTGCGGTTTGCAATGTCCGGGACCTATCATGCAGGTGAAAAAGGCGATGGATAGCATTGCTGTGGGCGAGCGTGTGGAGATTGTGGCAACCGATGCCGGTTTTGCACGCGATGCTTCTGCCTGGTGTGATACGACGGGAAATAAATTGATAGAGAAGCATGACGAGAAAGGACGCTATACGGTAGTCATCGAGAAAGGTGCTCCGGCTTGTACATCTGCTTCCAATGTTTCCGCAGCCAGGGGTAGGGGAAAGACGCTGATTCTGTTCAGTGACGACCTGGACAAAGCGCTGGCAACCTTCGTACTAGCAAACGGAGCAGCGGCAACGGGACAGAAAGTAACCATTTTCTTCACCTTCTGGGGACTGAACGTCTTGAAGAAAGTGCAGAAACCCAGTGTGCAGAAGGACTTCTTCGGCAAGATGTTCGGCATGATGCTGCCGTCCAGCTCTTTGAAACTGAAGTTGTCGCAGATGAATATGTTTGGCATGGGCAGCCGCATGATGCGCTTCTTGATGAAGCGCAAGGGAGTGGATTCTTTGGAGTCGTTGCGCTCGCAGGCATTGGCGCAGGGAGTGGAATTCATTGCTTGCCAGATGTCTATGGATATGATGGGCATCCAGCACGAAGAACTTCTGGATGAAGTAACCATCGGCGGCGTGGCTACCTATATGGAACGTGCGGACAAGGCAAATGTGAACTTATTTATATAGGAGGACAAGATATGGAGACTTTATGTAAAATCCGTGATGTTTATCGGGCTATTGCCGAGTTCGAGGTGCAGTTTACGCAGATGTATGATTTATCGCTGAATGAAGGAATGCTGTTGTGCACGCTGCTCAATACTCCTAAGCTTACCTCCAGTGAGATAGCCGAGGCACTGGGTTTGTCTGCCTCCAACACTTCAAAGGTCATTCGCTCTGTCGAGGGAAAGAAGCTCATTACCCGTCTGATAGGTAAGGAAGATAAGCGTCAGATGCGTTTTTCTCTTACGACAGAAGGCAAGAACCGGATTTCGGATATTAAGAATGCTACTTTCGAATTGTCGGGGTTGTTGCAGCAGGTAGTTAGCCTCGTATAGTTTTGTGTAAAAGCGAATTAATATCGTGTTTGCAGGAAGTTAATATCCTGCGGACACGATATTTGTTTTTTGTAGGACACGTTATTAACTTCTTGCACGACATGTTGTTAGTATCGTGTATTGCATGCTATAAATTGTTTGTATCTGTTCGTGTGTATTTCTATCTTTTATTACTGAGAAATTTACTAAGAATCTTTAATAATGTCTCTTTCGACAATTTCTTAACTCTTAATCAATTCTTTTCTCTGTTTTAAAAATGAACTTGATTGGAAAAGCCATTCTTTATGAATCGCCTATATACTCAGTCGTATTTCCGTAAAGGAACACAAGCTTGATACCAAAGAAATAAATTGAAACTTTCTATGTCAATTGCCTAATATTATTTTACTTTGCTGTCAAATAGTAAGCAATACAGCGATTGATATGCAGAAATTATTGTCTTTGCCGCCTAATCTGGTGTCGGCATTCTATGAACTGGAAAATGTAGACCGTACGGAATGGTTTTGTACTTCCGACCCGGTGGGAATGAAACTTGGCTCGGGTGGGGGAACTACCTGGCTCTTGAGAGAATGGCAGAAGGAACGGGATAGGAAGTATTGGGCGGAGGAGCGTATTCCAACAGAAAAGTGCATTCCAACAGAGAAAAGCATTCCAATAGAGAAGCGTATTCTGCTGCATGCCGGAGGACAAAGCCGTCGTTTACCGGGATATGCACCGTCGGGCAAGATATTGACCCCGATTCCGGTGTTTCGCTGGGCGCGTGGACAAAAACTGGGACAGAATTTATTATCCCTTCAACTCCCACTTTACGAAAAGATAATGGAGCGGGCTCCCGAAAGACTGCGTACGCTGATTGCCAGTGGTGACGTATATATCCGTGCGGAAAAGCCGCTTCAAGAGATTCCCGATGCAGATGTGGTGTGCTATGGACTGTGGGTAGACCCGTTGCTCGCCACACATCATGGTGTGTTTATCTCGGACCGGAATCAACCGGAATCCTTGGATTTCATGCTTCAGAAACCCTCTCTGGAAGAATTGGAAAACCTCTCCAAGACACATCTCTTTTTAATGGATATCGGCATCTGGCTATTGAGCGACCGGGCCGTTGACTTGCTGATGAAACGTTCGCAGAAGGCAGATGGGGCTTTGGACGTGGATACGCCATATTCCGACTTGAAATACTATGACTTGTATGCTGACTTTGGCTTGTCCTTAGGAAATCATCCCCGTATTGAGGATGAAGAGCTGAATAGCCTCTCCGTCGCCATATTGCCTTTGCCCGGAGGCGAATTCTACCATTATGGAACAAGCCGCGAACTGTTGTCTTCAACCGTCACCTTACAGAATAAGGTCTACGACCAGCGCCAGATTATGCACCGGAAGTTGAAGCCCAATCCGGCCATCTTTGTGCAGAATGCAGAAGTGCATCTCCCCCTTACTCCGAAGAACGACAGTCTTTGGATTGAAAATAGCTTTGTTGGGGCTTCTTGGCGGCTGGGGGCACGGCAGATTATCACGGGTGTTCCCAAGAATGACTGGAGGCTGACCATTCCAGACGGTATCTGCATTGATATAGTTCCGCTTGCCGACCAGCGTTGGGCAGTACGCCCCTATGGTTTTGACGATACTTTTAAGGGGGATATTCGGGATGAAAAGACACTGTTCCTTGGAATGTCGTTTTCGGAATGGCTGGCTGAACGGGAATTGTCGGTGGAAGACATCACCGGCAGAAAAGAGGACCTGCAGGCTGCTGCCATCTTCCCGGTTGTGGAAGATAAAGAGCAGATGGGGACAGTGCTTCGATGGATGGTTTCCGAACCGGGCTTGACGGAAGGAAAGGCTGTCTGGCTGGAAAGTCGTCGGTTGTCCGCCGACGAAATTTCAGCACAAGCCGACTTGCGTCTGCTGTATGCACAGCGGGAGAGCTTCTGCAAAGGAAACTGGGAAGTGCTGGCACGCAACCATGCAAAGAGTGTATTCTATCAACTCGACTTGATGGATGTGGCCGGTGAATTCCATAAATTCGGCATTGACAAGCCGGAAGTGTTGCCGACAGATGCCTCGCTGATGCAGCGTATCCATAACCGGATGCTGCGTGCACAGATTGAGAAGCTGGACGGAAGTGACTTCAAGGCAGACGAGCAGGCCGCATTCAATTTGTTGCGCGAAGGATTGCTGACTGATTTGTATGAACGCAAGAGCAGTCCTCGCCTGAATGTGTATAGTGACCAGATTGTATGGGGGCGTAGCCCCGTACGCATAGATATGGCGGGAGGATGGACGGACACTCCGCCTTACTCCTTGTTTGCCGGTGGGAGTGTGGTGAATATTGCCATTGAACTGAACGGGCAGCCGCCTTTACAAGTGTACATCAAACCTTGCGCGGAGCATCGCATCGTGTTGCGCTCCATTGATATGGGAGCCATGGAGGTGGTGAATACTTTTGAGGAATTGCAATCCTATTGCATGATAGGTTCCCCCTTTTCCATTCCCAAAGCAGCATTGGCGCTGGCCGGGTTTGTTCCGGCTTTTTCAGAAACGGCTTATCCTTCGCTGGAAAAACAACTGGAAGCCTTCGGCACAGGTATAGAGATTACATTGCTTTCTGCCATACCTGCAGGTTCCGGTCTGGGCACAAGCTCCATTTTGGCTTCTACTGTCTTGGGTTCATTGAGTGACTTTTGCGGACTGATGTGGGATAAGAACGAAATATGCCGCCGTACGCTTGCCCTGGAACAGTTGCTGACGACCGGTGGCGGTTGGCAAGACCAATACGGTGGGGTACTGCAAGGTATCAAACTGTTGCAGACGGAGGCTGGATTTGCCCAGCAGCCATTGGTACGCTGGTTGCCCGAGCATTTGTTTACCCATCCGGAATACCGCGATTGCCATCTGCTGTATTATACGGGCATTACGCGTACAGCCAAGGGCATCCTTGCAGAAATAGTACGCTCCATGTTCCTCAACTCTTCCCTGCACCTGGGGTTATTAGAAGAGATGAAAGCACATGCCTTGGATATGGCCGAAGCCATTCAACGGAATGACTTCAAGAGTTTCGGAACACTGGTAGGCAAGACATGGATGCAGAAGAAGGCACTGGACAGTGGAACAAATCCTCCTGCCGTAGAGGACATCATCCGTCAGATAAAAGACTATACCTTAGGATATAAACTGCCGGGAGCCGGTGGGGGAGGTTATCTGTATATGGTGGCTAAGGATCCGCAGGCAGCCCTGCGCATCCGTGAGACCTTGACGCTGAATGTACCGAATCCGAGAGCCAGGTTCGTAGAAATGTCACTCTCGGATAAGGGATTCCAGGTGTCGCGGAGCTGAAATTCATCATTCATGATGATACGGCCCCCCGTTCAGTATGGTCATCGCCCGGTAGAGTTGCTCCACAAAGATGAGGCGCACCATCTGATGGGAAAAGGTCATGCGTGAGAGGGACATCTTCTCGTGTGCCGCTTCGTACACTTTGGGGGAGAATCCGTAAGGGCCTCCGATAATAAATACCAGCCGTTTGTTCACGGTATTCATCTTGCGCTTCATATAGTCTGCAAACTCTATGGAGCGCATTTCTTTTCCACCTTCGTCCAGCAGTACGACCACATCTCCCGGCTGGAGAGCTTTCAATATCAGTTCCCCTTCCTTTTCCTTCTGCACTTCCATGGAGAGACTCTTGGTGTTTTTCAGTTCGGGGATGACTTCCATCTCGAATGAGAGATAACGCTTGGTACGTTGCACATAGTCGTTGATGGCTGTTATAAAGTGTTGTTCTACAGTTCGTCCTACAACGAGCAGAGTAGTTTTCATACTGGTTCTGTTTTGATTAGCGCACAAATTTAGCATTTTTTTATTGTATTTTGAGACAAATGCTTACCTTTGCCTATCATAAATACTTGTGAAAATGAAAAAACGGGTAATCTTTTTGTTGACCGGTCTCTTCATTTGGACGTCTGTGCTGCTGGCCCAGAATGTTCCCGAGGGAGTGATTGGAGCCTTCAAGGAAGGAAACTCTCAGGAGCTCAACAAGTATCTGGGTGACAAGGTCGATTTAATCATTCAGAATAAGTCGACCCACGCCGATAAGCGGACGGCAGAGGGCACAATGGCTGCTTTCTTCTCCAACCACAAGGTCGGCAGTTTTAATGTGAACCATCAGGGGAAGCGCGATGAGTCCGGTTTCGTCATCGGTACCTTGATGACCGCAAATGGAAACTTTCGGGTGAATTGTTTCTTCAGAAAAGTACAGAACAAATATGTCATACATCAAATAAGGATAGATAAAACAGATGAATAAGGAAGAAGAATTGATTGACAGGCTGATAGACCTGGCTTTCGCCGAAGATATAGGCGATGGAGACCATACAACCCTTTCGTGCATTCCTGCTACGGCAATGGGCAAATCCAAACTGTTGATAAAAGAACCGGGCATCCTGGCCGGTATCGAGATAGCAAAGGAGGTGTTCCGCCGTTTCGATCCTACCATGAAGGTGGAAGTGTTCATTAATGACGGTACAGCCGTAAAGCCGGGTGATGTGGCCATGATTGTGGAAGGCAAGATACAGTCTTTGTTGCAAACGGAGCGTCTGATGCTGAACATCATGCAGCGCATGAGTGGCATTGCCACCATGACACATAGGTATGCCGAGCAACTGAAAGGTACGAATACCCGTGTACTCGATACCCGCAAGACTACTCCGGGCATGCGTATCCTCGAGAAAATGGCAGTGAAAATCGGTGGCGGTGTAAACCACCGTATCGGCTTGTTCGATATGATTTTGCTGAAAGACAACCATGTGGACTTTGCCGGAGGAATCGACAAGGCTATCAACCGTGCGAAGGAATATTGCAAGGAAAAAGGCAAGGACCTCAAGATAGAAATAGAAGTGCGCAACTTCGACGAATTGCAGCAGGTGCTCGACCTGGGCGGTGTAGACCGTATCATGTTCGACAACTTTACGCCGGCAATGACAAAGAAGGCCGTAGAGATGGTAGGCGGCCGCTATGAAACGGAATCTTCCGGCGGCATCACGTTTGATACGCTCCGCGACTATGCCGAATGCGGTGTAGACTTTATCTCAGTCGGTGCGCTGACCCATTCTGTGAAGGGATTGGATATGAGTTTTAAAGCATGTTGACAAAGGCAGAACGCGTTATTGCAGAATAATAAGGAAAGCCTCTCATAAAGAATGCTGCATTAAGGCAGATTTATGAGAGGCTTTCTCTTGATAACCGGTAGAGTAATGGCACCCGGAAAAACAGATGGTGTATTTGGGAGAAACAGATGGTCTGTTTGGGGCAGATAGATGATGCGTTTGGCTGTAACGGATGATGTGTTTCAATGGATAAATAGCGTAGGAAGGTATGAAAAACATAACATGGAATAAAGTAAAAACAACTGTCAAAGGTTGGCAAGTGGGAGACTACATCCGGCAGACTTCCATTGTGGTGATTGGTGTACTGATTACCTTTGCCGGTAGTGAGTTGGTTACTCAAAACTCCGAGAAGAAAGATATTCAAGCCACCATGTCGCTGATTAGGGATGAACTGAAAAGCAACCGGGAGAATTATGAGAGTATCGTTTCAGAGTTTAGAGAGGATGAACGTCTTTCCAGCTTATTGGTGGAGTATGACTTAAAGCATCGGACGATACCGGAAGATTCATTGATACAGTTCCGCTTTCTTATGGGGCATATCCGCAGTTTTTATTATAGTCAGAATGCATTGGATATACTTAAAAACTCCATGTTGATGCAGAAGATTTCAGATAAAGAGTTACTGTTGCAGTTGACCGGAATCTATGAGGTATTGGATGGATTTAGGGCGACTATGAATGGCTATTACGATATGAAGGACGAAATTATGGTTCCTTTCCATTTGGCATTGACTGACGAACAGACGGACCAGATAAATCGTGGAGGATATGAGGCGTGGGATATTTACTTGTCGGACAGGTCGGTACGGAACTTTGTCAGGGTAGCGCGGAACTATTTTACGCCGGACTATGTAGAACGTGTGGGAAAACGTATAGACGAGGCAATACAAGCGCTTGAGAAAAAGTATCATTTAGAATGAAAAGATATGGGAAAGACAAGCTTTAATAGGTTGAACCATAAGATAAAAAGCTGGCGCATAGGTGATTATTTCCGTCAGTTCAGTATTGTGGCTGCGGGCATCATTGTCACTTTCTGGGGAAACGACCGGATTACCGAGAACGCCCGCCAAAAGGAAGTACGTGCTACGATGCAGCTGATAACGGAAGAGTTGGAATATAATAAGCAGGAGCTCCGTAATATAAAGCACTTGTTGGATATTGACATACACATGAGTCTGCTGTTGAAGGAACATGATATGGATGTATCCAAGATACCGACAGATACTCTGTGGAAGTATGGCAAGCTTTTCAATAATATGGATGAATTCTCTTATAGGACAGATGCGCTGGATGTGCTGAAAGGTTCTTCATTGATGCAGTATATACCGGACAAACGTATGTTGCAGGATGTATTGCAGACTTATTTTGAGTTGGGCAGGAAACAGAGGGATGTCGGTGATTACTATGCAACGAAAACAGATGCTCTTATGAGTGCTGCCATGTCCAGGGAGTTGGCGCATGTTTTTGATGGTGACGACAGTCTTCGGGACCAGGCCTTGTTTCTTGTGCAGTATAAGAAATTTATCAATTACGTCAACATGGTTCCCGGTTTTCTGTATTGGCATGAATTTGATGAATTGGATGAAAGGCTGGCCAAGCAGATTCAAGTATTGAAAGCCAAATATAAGTAATCTCCGTTCTTTAACATCTTTTTATATTTAATTCAGCAGCATTTTCAAAAATGCTGCGTCTAACTAACAAACGACGCGAAGAGGCGTCCGTAAAACGAGCACTGACATTGGAAAATGAGATAGAACTGATTGAGGGCTGCCGGGCAGGAAAGGATTCCGCCCGAAAGGAATTATACACCCTCTACTCCAAGCAGATGCTGGCGGTATGTTACCGCTATACGGGCGATGTCGATGCGGCCCATGACGTATTGCACGATGGCTTCATCAAAATTTTCACCCACTTCACCTTCCGTGGCGAATGTGCATTGAGTACCTGGGTGACAAGGGTAATGGTGACGCAGGCGATAGACTACCTGCGGAAACAGCAACGTTTCAGCCAACTGGTGGTGAATGAGGAACAGTTGCCCGACATTCCGGATGAAGCGAGCATTGTCGAAACTGGAGGCCGTATTTCCGAAGAAATGCTGATGGCGTTCGTGGCGGAACTTCCCGATGGATGCCGTACTGTATTCAACTTATACGTCTTTGAGGAGAAATCGCACAAGGAAATAGCCGAAATCCTCCACATCAAAGAGCATTCGTCTACCTCGCAGTTGCATCGTGCTAAGTGTTTGTTGATAAAAAGAATTAAAGAATATACTGAATATGAGAGAAAATGATGAAATAACCGGTTTGTTCCGCAGTCGTCTTGCCGGCGCAGAGATGACAGTGCGGGAGGACTTCTGGGAAGGGTTGCAACGTGACTTGCCGTCACCGGTTGCCGCAAAAGGCAGGAGGCAGCTTTTTCTTTCTCCGAGGTTTCACCGCGTAGCCGCAGCCGCCTCTGTTGTATTTGTACTGGGAGCTGCTTCTGCCGCTTTCTGGTATTTCTCTCCGAAAGAGGAAATCAAGGAGGCCTTTACACAAGTGGCGGCCATGACGCCGGAAGGTAACTTGAACGGGGATGTGGTGCAGGAAAGTTTTCCCTCTATCCATCAGGCCAACCCCATGGCACAAAAGCCCGGTACACAGCATCCCGCCAACGGCATTCCGGCAGGATTGACGGCGCAGGCCGATGAGGATGAATCCATGTCTGTCCATGTTTCCATCCGGATTACCCAACGGGTGTACGGAAACCAGCAGCAGCCGGGAAACGGTTATTACAGTAACGGAACTCCGGCCGGAAACGGGAACTACCATTCAAATCCTGGCCATAAGGATGCTGATATAGATAGAATGCTGCCATCTTCTGAGGAAGAACCGGCAAAGTCTGTGGCTGTATCGCCATCTAAGCCCCGTAATTGGGCATTGAAAGCAGGCATCGGCACTTCCCTGCCGAAAGGGAATTTCCATATGCCGTTCACGGCCGGGGTAAGCGTGGAACGTTGTTTGAACAAGCATTTCTCCTTGGAAGCCGGTCTTCAGTATAATTGCTTGGATGGTGACCATACGTTGCATACGCTGGGAATTCCGGTAAGGCTGAACATGATGCTGGCCAGTACGCCGAAAGTGGATTTCTATGCTATGGTAGGTGGAGTAGCCGAGAAATGCATTGCAGGTGCTCCGGACAATGGTTTCGGTGCAGAGCCGGTACAGTTGTCGGTTGCTGCCGGAGTAGGGGTACGCTATAAAATGAACAACCGTTTTGCCTTGTTTGCAGAGCCGTCTGTATCCCATCATTTCGATACGGACTCGCAGACAAGAACCTTGCGTACGGAACGGCCCACCAATCTGAATCTGTTGTGCGGCGTGCGCATGACTTATTAATCTTAAATACCATACAAATATGAAGACTCTATACAATAAATTACATATATTCGGGCAGACTATGCTGCTCGTATTCTTTACTCTTTCTGTTCTCTCTTTGGGCTCTTGCAGCAAAGAAACGTTGGACTACAACCATCCGGATGTAGACTTGTTTGTCAAGCAGTTGAAGGCTGGCAAATATTCTACCCAAAGTCCGGATGGATTGAGTAACATGCCCAAGTTCACTTCCGAAGATATAGAGGAATTGCTGAAGTATGCCGAGGACTTGACGGTCATTCCCTCTTTCCCCCTGGCTCCGGTATCCTATTCGGCAGGTGGCAAGCTGCGTTTGGGCGAATGCATCCTGTGGACGGTAGAGACTATCCGCCTCGGGAACAATGCTTCGATGGGATGCAAGATGGTACATACGGATGCGGAGAATTATGAAGGTATCTATTTCCTTTCGGACGAAGAGGTGCTGGATGCCGCTTCGCGCTACCGCCGCTGGTGGGAAACCCGTAAGTATCCACGGACTATGTGGACGATTGATCCCTGCTATGACGAACCGCTTTGTGGCAGCGGATATATGTGGTGGTGAAATGTTTTTAGGGATTAAGTAATCAAAACTGTCAGGTGAAGATATCTATACTTGTTTGGGGGCTGCTCTGTGCAGTAGCCTTCCCTTGCTATGCCCAAAACTGGACCCCTCAGGACTCGTTGAGGCTGAACCGGTTGCTGAAGGGCGAGGGGGAGGTAAAACTGAATCCGGAGGTATTGCAGGAATTGGAAATGAACAATTCTCTGGGTACTCCGAAAGCGGTGATGGACAAGTCGTGGATGGATTTTGATAATTCATTGCCCGTCATGCCGAAAGCGCCCGAGAAAAAAGTGGTGCTTACCTTACGTCCTTATACAGCCAATACCAAATATAATTGGGACCCCATTTATCAGAAAAAAATCAAGGTAGACAAGGATACTTGGCGAGGAGATGAATTCTATGCACTTAAGATTCTGATGATTCCTACGAACTGGGCTAAACATCCGTTTGATGCCGGTCCGCGTGAGACGGTGGAGCAGATTGAAGCAACCGGTTTGCGTTACCGGGTGACGGAGCGGGCCAATAATATGGCTGTGGGCGGTTGGCAGGGTGCCAGTGGCGGTGGAATTTCCGGTTTAGACCTGATGACACCTTTTACCCGTGAGTTTTGGAATTTCAAAGGCCGCAAGCGCCGTGCCCGTACGCTGGAAGTATTGAAGGCGTATGGAGATTCGATAACTGTTTTGGAACAACAGTAATTTATCACTTTTTGTCAAATTTTGAACTTTCTTTCTCCTCTTCTTGTTTTCATTAGTAAACCTTTAAAAAAAGTAATAATGAACAGAGTGACTTCTCTATTTGGAATAAGATATCCGATAATTCAAGGTGGTATGGTGTGGTGTAGCGGCTGGAGACTTGCTGCTGCTGTAAGCAATGCGGGAGGGCTGGGCTTGCTCGGCGCAGGTTCGATGCATCCCGAAACGTTGCGGGAGCATATCAGGAAATGCCGTGAGGCTACGCATCATGCTTTTGGTGTGAATATTCCCTTGATGTATCCCCAGATAGAAGAGATAATGCAGATTGTGGCCGACGAGGGAGTGAAGATTGTATTTACATCTGCCGGCAGCCCGAAGAAATGGACTGGTTGGTTGCACGAGCGTGGCATCACGGTGGTGCATGTTGTTTCGTCCTCGCGTTTTGCCGTGAAGGCAGAAGAGGCGGGTGTTGATGCAGTAGTTGCCGAAGGCTTCGAAGCCGGTGGGCACAATGGGAGGGAGGAGACTACCACCCTGTGCCTGATACCAGCTGTACGTGCAGTTACTACACTTCCGCTGATTGCCGCCGGTGGCATTGCAACGGGTGAGGCCATGCTGGCTGCCCGGGTGCTGGGTGCGGAAGGTGTGCAGATTGGTACACGCTTTGCCTTGACGGCAGAGAGTTCTGCAAACGAGGTATTTAAGGATTACTGCTTGCATTTGGAAGAAGGGGATACCCGTCTGCTTTTGAAGAAATTGGCTCCGGTGCGTCTGGTGCGCAATAACTTTCGCAGCGCCGTAGAGGCTGCTGAGGCTGTGGGAGCTTCAGAGGAAGAACTTCGTATCCTTTTAGGGCGTGGCCGTGCCAAACGTGGTATTTTTGAAGGTGACTTGGAAGAAGGGGAACTGGAAATAGGGCAGGTATCTGCCTTGCTGCATGGAAAGGGAGTGCAGTCTGTGGCGTCGGTCATGCAAGAGTTGGTGGAGGAGAGCAGAAGGGCGTGGGAGAGAATGCAGGAATTGGATTTCTGAATATTCCCTCTTCTGGTATCATATAACAATAAAAAAGGAATATTCCCGGTGATTTCGGGGATATTCCTTTTTTAGTTTCAACTTATAACCTTTTATCCTTTGGGGATATTGGTTGTGTCTTTTGCCGTATTTCCACTTGTGGCGGAATTACTTGTGCCATTGCTGCTGGCAGTGGCGCTACCGGTAGCCATATTTGTTGCACTTTTACCGGCTGTCTGCACAGCAGGTTGCTCTTCCCAATGGAACGGTTCAAAGCTACTGTTCGGGTCAACCCAGGACGGTTTCTTGGAAGCATAAATAATGAATGGGGCAATGACTACAATCAGCGCACCGATGATGAGCACGGAGAACCATACAGTGTTGCTGCCTGTTGAAATCTGGCTGGGTGGGATAAAGCTCAATACGAATGCCAGCAATGACCCGCAGAAACCAAGACCACCGATGAGCCACATCAATCCGTTGCCATTCTTGCCGATACGGAACGGACGGTTCAGCTTCTTCATCTTATAACGCAGCACGATGGCTCCGGAGAACATCAGCATATACATGATAAGATAGAGGACTACGGTCAACTGTGACAGAATCTGGTAGAAACTCTGTACGGAAGGCATGACTACGAACAGAAGGCTCAGTACGGTTACTGCACCGCCTTGTACATAAAGGATGTTCTTCTGTACACCCAGTTTGTTTGTCTTCTGGAAGAACGGAGGCATGTAGCCTGCTTTTCCTACGGCAAAGATACCTTTGGACGGACCGGCAACCCATGTCAATACACCTGCCAGCACCCCGAATGCCAGAGCAATGGCGATGATGGGTGACAGCCAGGAGGCGCGGATGTAATGGAAATAGTTATCGAAGCCTACAAGCAGACTCTGTGTCAGACTGATGTCTTTGGCCGGGATGATGATGCCCAGTGAGAAAGTACCGAGCACGAAGATGATAACCGTAATGGCCGCACCGATGAACACTGCCTTCGGATAATTCTTGGAGGGATTGTTCACGTCTTTTACGTGGATACCGCCCATTTCCATACCGGCATAGAAGAGGAAGATACTGGCAGCAAGCACCACGTTGTCGAAGTTCGTCAAGTCGGGGAAGAAGCTGCTGTGGAAATCCAGGTTGGAGTGTCCGCCGGTGGCAAGGTAGATAATACCCAGGATAATCAGCAGTGCGGCAGGGATAATAGTCCCGACCAGGCCGCCGACCTTTGCCACTTTACCTACCCAGCTCATGCCCTTCATGGAGATGAACGTAGCCAGCCAGTAGATGATGAGGACAACAACGAGCGAGTAATACTTGTTATTGGCCAGTGACATGTCGTGTACGTCGTTCATGCCGATGAAAGCAATGGATACGGCACCGAATGTCAATACGGTAGGATACCAGATTGTACTTTCAATCCATTGTACCCAGATGGCAAGGAAGCCCAGTTTTTTTCCGTAGGCTTCGCCCACCCAGCGGAACACACCGCCTTGCTTGTCTTGAAACATGGCAGCCAGTTCCGCGGCGACAAGTGACGTCGGAATCAGAAAAACAATGGCTGCAAATAAGTAGTAGAAGGCCGAACTCATTCCGTACACGGCCTCGGCAGGAAGTCCACGTAGGGATACTACTGCCGTCACATTCATGATTGCCAGGGTAAATACACCCAGCTTCACTGTTTGTTTAATATTTGCCATAAGTTAAGGTTTTAGATGAAAAATATATTCAAAATCAGCGTCTATAACAACACTTGGGGAGAGTTGTTCCCAACGGATAAGTGAAAGTTCCGGTTTTAACTATTCAGGAAGCGTCGGCTTTGGGCGCGGGCTTCTGTGCAACTTTCTTGTAGAACTCTTCTTTTTCCTTATTGCGCCGTTCGACCAGGCTCGTTACATACACTGTAAAGATAGGGAACATCATCATGCCCAGCGCAGCCAGCAGTACGGACAGTACCCGTCCGGTGGGAGTGACTGCTATGATATTGGAACCCACCGTCGTCACATCCATAAATGCCCACCATAAGGCGTCTCCATATCCTTTAACTAAAGGATTGGGACCATGCTCCATGACATAAAAGGCCAGACTGGAAAAATAGACAGTGGCCAGCAACATGGTAAGGTAGGAAACGAACAGTCCCGATGCGCGGTTGTACGTCAGCCAACCCACCACGATAGCCATGGCGTAACCACCCCGCACCAATGGGATGAAACGCAGCATATAGGTTATCTCGGGTGAGAAAGTCCATCCCATATAGGCAATGATGTTTTGATAGGGTATAGCTACCAGCAGGAAAATGAAATGCGTGGCCACGTAGTGACCCTTCTTCTCTGCCAGGAACCATTCCAATACAAAATCTGCCAGGAACAGGGCGCATATCCACAACTGTACTTTCATGTAGACCGACTGTTCGTAAAAGGGGATCCCCTTGAACGTGTCGACAGAGATGCTGATAACTAAAAATAGCGACAGTATCAATATAATGACATGCAGTATGCCATAGATACCTTTTTCCCGCAATACAAATTCTGATAGAGCCATTTTCATGATGAAGTCCATTATAAAGTCATAAGTTATGAGTTATAAGTCATTTGCTGATTACGGTGCCTACCAACAAATAACTCATAACCTATAACTCATAACTAAAAAGAGAAACTTATTCTGTAATCGTTACGTTATCACCGTTGAATACACCCAGGCCGAGCTTGTTCATGATGAACTTGATTGCCGATTGGGCCTTTACGGAGTTTCCCGCTTCGTCTAGGGGAGGAGCGAAGGCCGATACTCCCATGACACCGGGCAATACGGCCATTACACCACCGCCTACACCGCTTTTGGCCGGTATGCCGGCGGTGTACATCCAGTCGCCCGAATGCTCGTAGAAGCCTACGGTAGAAATCATCGACGTGATTTTCGGTGCCAGGCTGGCTTCGAACACCGTTTGTTTGGTGACGGGGTTCACACCGTTATTGGCGATGGTTCCTGCGGCAATGCCCAGTTGCTGGGCCGTGATGCCGAGAGAACACTGGCGAGTATAGAGGTCGAGAGCCATGTCCGGATTATCGTAGATGCGGTTGTAGTTTTTCAGCAGCCAGGCAATGGAGCGGTTGTTGAAGTTGGTAGCCGTTTCCGATTTGTACAGTTCGTCGATGAGTTGTGGGGCGGAGCCGCACAGCTCAGTGACATTCTGTACAATGGCATCCCATTTCTTGTCGGAGTTTCCCACTGGCTGTACCATGGAACAGGCGGAAATGGCACCGGCATTTACCAATGGAGTGGAAGGGTGGTCGTTTTCCAGCAAGATGGCGATGATGGAGTTGAACGGTAGTCCCGTGGCATCGGCACCTATCATGTCCAGCACTTTCTGCGCACCGTATTGGCGCAGGATAAGGATGGCTGTGTGTACCTTCGAGACGGACTCTATACCGAAACGATAGTCTGTGTCACCTATATTGATGGTCTGCCCGTTCATCAGGCAGATGCTGAGTCCGAATAGTTTGGAGTCTATGTTGGCAAGGTAGGGAATATAATCCGCATTCTTGCCTCCTGTGTTGCCCTTCACCTCATTGTAGGCTTCTTGGGCAACCTCCTTTATTTGTGAAATTGATATTTTCTTTTCCATAAACACGTTGTGATGTACGATTAGACGATGTACGATTTACGATTGAAATTACTCCTTTAAACGTAGTCCGTATCAAGAGAAACTCTAATCGTACATCGTAAATCGTTTAATCGTAAATTAATTTATTTTTTATGAGTACGGCATCCGTGGTTGAATATTTTGGTTTCCACCGGCAGGTTCTTTTCCTGTGCCATACGGGTAGGCGTCGGATAGTCCAGTTTCTCCAGTTCGGTGATGGCATTCTTGATGTCACCCAACAGCATGTCTGCCATGTCGCGGCTGAATCCCTGGCGGACAACGACACGCATAACGACGTAGTCTTCCAGTTTTGAAGGCAGTGTATAGGCGGGTACCATCCAGCCGTGCTGTGACAACTTGTCCTGCAGGTCATACAGAGTCCATTTGGCAGCTCTTGCATATTCCGGTTTCAAGTACCAGATGAACAGTGGGTTCACAACTTCGTCGGAATAGTTTACGAACGGAGCCATCTTGCCGATTTCGTCATGGATATACTTGGCGATGGTCAGAGAGTTGTACTGTACTTCTTTGTAACCCTGGAATCCCAAACGGATGAACTGGTAATATTGACCCAGAATCTGTGCGGCAGGACGGGAGAAGTTCAAGCCTACCTGAGTAATGTTGGCACCGAGGTAGTTTACGCTGAATGACATTTCTTCGGGCAGATATTCTTTGCCTTTCCAGCAAACCCAGCCCAGACCCGGATAAACCAGACCGAATTTGTGTCCGCTGACGCTGATGGAGAGTACCCACTTCAGACGGAAGTCCCATTTCTTTTCGGGATAGAGGAACGGGAGGATGAAACCACCGCTGGCGGCATCTACGTGGATAGGAATGTCGTAGCCGGTCTTTGCATTGTAGGCATCGAGGGCTTTGTCGAGGGCTTCGACGTCATCGTTCAGTCCTGTCCATGTAACGCCTTGGATAGGCACGATACAGATGGTGTTCTCATCACACATCTTCAAAGCTTCTTCGGGGTCGAGCGTGGTCTTGTCCAGTGTCAAAGGCACTTCACGCATTTCAATCTGCCACAATTGGGCGAATTTTTCCCATACCACCTGGAAACCGGTTGAAATAACGAAGTTGGGTTTGTCGAACGGTTTGCCTTGTGCTTGACGTTTCTTGCGCCAGCGCAACCAGGCTGCCACACCACCCAGCATACATGCCTCCGAGGAACCGATGGCAAGTGCGCCGGTTTTCCAGGTTTCTTTTTCAGGAGAGTTCCAGAGGTTGGCCACGATGTTGATACATTTACCGTTCATTACGGCGATGCGCGGATATTCGGTCTCGTCAATGTAGTTGATGTTGATGGCTTCGTTCATCAACTTGGTGGCATATTCGTCCATATAGGTAGTGACGAATGTAGCCAGATTCAAGCGAGGCTGCGTTTGGGCGAAGGTTTCGTCTTTCACCATCTGATAGGCGATTTCCGGGGTAGTGGGTCCGTCGGGAATCTTTTCTACGGGTGAGGGTTGTAACATACGGTTTGAGCCGAATACTTCAGTTTTTGCATCTCCTTTTCTGAAATTCAAATCTTCCATATCAATAAGTTTTTAAAGGTTTAGGCGGCGGGGCTTTTCCCCGTCGAATTTCCCACAACAACGGGGTTTGCGGATGAAAGTTCCGGGGTTTTGCATTATTTGGCGTTTATTAAAGGGCAGCGTAGTAAAATCTTAAAAAACGAACATTCTGAAGGTGGGTTTGTTGTTCCCACATTATTCATTTAATTAATATACTACTATATGAAAATCAATACCGGAAGGGGTACAATCCCCCTTATCACGCTTGTCGGCATTTGGTCAGTCTCTGCATTGACTTCCTTGCCGGGATTGGCCGTATCACCTATTTTGGGACAACTTACTACCATTTTTCCACATGCCACAGAACTGGATATACAGATGCTTACCTCCCTGCCTTCGCTGCTGATAATTCCTTTTGTGCTGTTGGCGGGCAAGCTGGCCGAGAAACGTGACTTTGTGCGTCTGCTGAAAGCGGGGCTTTGGATGTTTGCCGCCAGTGGGGTACTTTATCTTTTTTCGGATAAAATGTGGCAGTTGATGGTGGTCAGCGCTTTGCTTGGCATCGGTTCGGGGGTGATTATTCCGTTGTCTACCGGTTTGGTTTCACGCTATTTCACGGGGGAATATCGGGTGAAGCAGTTTGGTTACAGTTCTGCCATTACCAATGTGACGCTGGTTGTGGCAACGGCGGTGACTGGGTATCTGGCAGAGGTAAACTGGCACTTGCCTTTCGTGGTATACCTGCTTCCGTTGGTTTCTCTGCTGCTTGTCGGATATTTGAAGGGGGATACCGGTCAGCCGCAGATAGCAGAAGATACAGCTGCCGTTGTTCCGGAGGAATCCAAGCGTGCGGTTCCCGGTAAATACGGCATCCATATCTGCCATCTGCTACAGTTGATGCTGTTTTATGGCGTCACTACGTATGTAGTGCTGGCGGTTACTTTTGACTTGCCTTTTTTGATGGAGGCCCATCACTTCTCCAGCGGAAATTCCGGATTGATGATCTCCTTATTCTTCCTTGCCATTATGGCTCCGGGTTTCTTCCTGGGGCATATCGTGAAGTGGATGGGGAAACACACAAAGTTTTACAGCCTTTTGTTCATTGCAGCGGGTTTGCTTTTGATATGGATTTCGCCTAAAGAATGGCTGATAATACCGGGATGTATGTTGGTTGGTTTGGGATATGGTGTCATTCAACCGCTGATTTATGACGAGACAGTAGATACGGCTATACCGGAAAAAACAACTTTGGCACTGGCCTTTGTAATGGTAATGAATTATCTGGCGATTCTATTGTCCCCGTTCATTACAGACTTCTTTCAGACCTTGTTCCACACTAGTTCCAAGGAATTCCCGTTTATTTTCAACCTCTGCATCACACTGCTCGCCATGTGGTGGGAGTATGCGAGGAGGAAGGATTCTTTGTTGGGGAAGTTATGAGTTATAACTTATAACTCATAACTTATAACTTATAACTCAATCGCCTCATATTTCAGCCCGAAGACGTCGGCTACAGCTTTGTATGTTACCTTGCCTTCCACTACGTTCAATCCCAACGCCAGAGCCGGATCGTCCTTGCAGGCTTGTCTCCAGCCTTTGCATGCCAGGGCAACGGTGTAGGGCAGGGTGGCATTTGTCAGTGCCATGGTGGAGGTGAAGGGTACGGCGCCGGGGATATTGGCAACGGCGTAGTGTACAATTCCGTCCACAATGTAGGTAGGGTCGCTGTGCGTGGTGGGGTGGGAGGTCTCGAAACAACCGCCCTGGTCGATGGCTACGTCTACGAGTACCGTACCGGGTTTCATCATCTTCAGCATTTCGCTGGTGATGAGGTGTGGGGCCTTGTCACCGGGGATGAGGACGGAACCGATTACCAAGTCGATGTTCGGCAATTCCATCTTGATGTTATGGGTGGAAGAATAGAGTGTCTTTACGTTTTTCGGCATCACTTCACTCAGGTAGCGCAGGCGGGGAAGGTTGATGTCGGCAATCAGTACCTCGGCACCCATTCCGGCAGCTATCTGTGCGGCATTGGTGCCCACGATACCACCTCCAAGGATAAGTACGCGTGCGGGACGTACGCCCGTTACTCCGCCCATCAGTTTTCCCTTGCCGCCTTGTGGCTTTTCAAGGAAGCGGGCTCCTACTTGGGTAGCCATACGTCCTGCCACCTCGCTCATGGGGGTAAGCAGCGGAAGTGAACGGTCTTCTTTTTCCACGGTTTCGTAGGCGATGCAGACGGCACCACTTTCAATCATGGCTTCGGTCAGCAATTTATCGGCTGCAAAGTGGAAATAGGTAAATACCACTTGTTCCTTTTTAATCAGTTTGTACTCCGGTGCAATAGGTTCCTTTACCTTGACAATCATGTCGGCTGCGGCATACGTGTCTTCAATGGTCGGTAAAGTCTTTGCACCTACGGCGATGTAGTCATCGTCGGAGAAACCGCTGTTTACGCCTGCTGTGGCCTGCACATACACCGTATGACCTTTTTTCACCAATTCGGCTACTCCGGCAGGGGTCATTCCCACGCGGTTCTCGTTGTTCTTGATTTCTTTAGGTACTCCGATAATCATAACCTTAAAGTTTTAATTGGGGGGTTAAACATGGCGCAATATAGCGATTTCCCGGCTTGGGTGTTATCGGTGCATCTATGTTCTTCAACAGAATTTTTATGCATGTTTTAATCAATGATAATTGTAGCTTTCTGTAGGTAGAGAGAACTATTCTTTTTATATTTGCATGCATTTAAAATAATATTGACTGTACAAAATATGAAATATCCTATATTTTTCTCTCTTTTATTCTTTATTGGTAGTGTGCAAAGCGGTTATGCCCAAGAAATCGGTACAGACAAGGCTTCCTTCACTCCGCCTTTTGATTTTCCCATCATTTTCTCCGGTAACTTTGGCGAGATACGTGCCAACCATTTTCATGGCGGACTGGATTTCAAGACCGGTGGCGCCATAGGCAAACCGGTACGTGCGCTGGCGGACGGATATATTTCGCGTATCCGTGTCACCCACGGCTCGGGCTATGTGCTCGATGTAACTTATGACAACGGCTATTCGACGATAAACCGCCATTTGAGTGCTTTTGTGGGTGACATTGCCCGTCGGATAGAAGATTTACAATATGAAAAAGAAAGCTGGGAGGTGGAAATAACTCCCGACCCCGATGAATATCCCGTGAAAGCCGGTCAGATAATAGCTTTAAGCGGAAACACCGGATACTCTTTCGGTCCGCACCTGCATCTGGATATGATAGAGACGGCTACGGACGAATATATAGACCCACTGCCTTTCTTCATGGACAAAGTGAAGGACAAGACTGCCCCGCGTGCCGAAGGTATCATGTTGTTTCCTCAGCCGGGCAAAGGAGTGGTGGAAGGTAAGCAGACGCGACGGGCTTTTCCGGCACATCCTACGAAACCCATTACCGCCTGGGGATTGATTGGTGCAGGCATCCGTGCTTATGATTATATGGACGGAGTGCAGAATAAATATGGCGTGAAGACGGTGATTCTCGAAGTGGACGGCGAGGAAGTCTTCCGCAGTACGGTAGACCGCTTTGCGTACGAAGAAAACCGCTATATCAATTCGTGGACACACGGCCAGTATATGAAGTCTTTCATCGAGCCGGGAAACCACTTACGCATGCTGCATGCATCCAACGGTAACCGTGGACTGGTGGACATCAACGAAGAACGCCCTTACCGGTTTGTCTATACGCTGAGCGATGCGCTGGGAAATACCTCCAAGGTCTGCTTCACGGTGCAGGGGCAGAAGACGACAATTGCTCCGGTGGAACATCGTGAGAAATACGCCCTCAAGTGGGACAAGGTGAACTATCTGCAGGAACCGGGGTTAGAATTGGTCATTCCGAAAGGAATGCTCTACGATAACGTCCTGTTGAACTATTCCGTGCGGGCTGATAGCGGTGATATAGCTTTCACCTATCAGTTGAACGATACCCGCATTCCGATGCACGATGCCTGCGATTTGCGTATCGGCTTGCGCCGGCGTCCGGTAGAGGATATGACCAAATATTATGTGGCGGGCGTAACGGCGCGCGGTGGAAAATACCGCATCGGCGGTAAGTATGAGGATGGTGTCATGAAAGTGCGTATACGGGATTTGGGGACTTATACCGTGGCAGTGGATACGGTTCCGCCGGTGATAACTCCCGTGAACCAAGCTCAGTGGGGACGTACGGGAAAAATCATCTTCAAGGCCAAGGACAAGGAAACCGGCATCAACACCTATCGGGGTACGATTGACGGAAAATATGCCTTGTTTGGAAAGCCCAACTCCATCAGTGGTAACCTGGTGTGCGAGCTCGACCCGAAACATGTGGAGAAAGGCGGCAAGCATGTGGTGGAGATGACGGTGACGGATGGCTGTGGCAACTGTACCACCGAACAGTTTGAATTTGTATGGTAAAGCCTCTCCCCCGACCCCTCCCCCGTAGGGAGGGGAGGTCGGAAGTTACTTTTGCTATATATAGTGTAATAAATAAGTGTAATAAAAATATGTGTAACAAGCTATCATTTTCTTCTCCCCTCTCTTTCGGAGAGGGGACGGGGGTGAGGCCTTAATTTATTAGAAGTATGAAAAGTAAAAGACTGACTCTTTCCGTCTTGTTTGTTGTGGCAGCCGTGGCGAATGCACTGGCCTGCACCAATCTTATCGTGGGCAAGAACGCCTCCGCGGACGGTTCTACCATCGTTTCTTATTCTGCCGATTCCTATGGCTTGTTCGGCGAGCTATATCATTATCCTGCCGGCATGCATAAGAAAGGCACGCTGATTGACATACACGAGTGGGATACCGGCAAATACCTCGGGCAGATAGCGCAGGCCCGTCAGACGTACAATGTCATCGGCAATATGAACGAATTCCAGCTCACTATCGGTGAAACGACATTCGGCGGACGCCCCGAACTGGTAGACACTACCGGTATTATCGACTACGGTAGCTTGATTTATCTCGGACTGCAACGTTCACGCACTGCTCGCGAGGCTATCAAGGTGATGACGGAATTGGTGCAGGAATATGGCTATTACAGTAGTGGAGAATCCTTCACCATTGCCGACCCCAACGAGATATGGATTATGGAGATGATTGGCAAGGGACCCGGTGTGCGCGGTGCCGTATGGGTAGCTGTCCGCGTGCCCGATGATTGTATCTCCGCACATGCCAACCAGAGCCGCATTCATCAGTTCAATATGAATGACAAGGAAAACTGCATGTACTCTGCCGACGTCATCTCCTTTGCACGTGAGAAGGGTTACTTTGATGGTGTGAACAAGGATTTCAGTTTTGCCGATGCCTATGCTCCGCTCGATTTTGGTGCCCGTCGCTATTGCGAGGCCCGTGTATGGAGCTATTTCAATATGTTTACCGACCGTGGTAACGAGTTCTTACCTTATATATTAGGTGAGACGAACACTCCGATGCCTCTGTTTGTGAAGCCCAACCGCAAGGTTTCCGTGCAGGATGTGAAGAACGCCATGCGCGACCATTATGAAGGTACTCCTCTCGACATCAGCAAAGATTTCGGCGCAGGCCCGTATCATACCCCGTACCGCCTTTCTCCACTCTCTTTCAAAGTGGGCGACCGGGAATATTTCAATGAGCGTCCCATCTCCACCCAGCAGAGTGGTTTCGTATTCGTGGCACAGATGCGTTCCGAGTTGCCCGACCCTATCGGTGGAGTACTGTGGTTTGGCACGGATGATGCCAACATGACGGTATTTACGCCCGTATATTGCTGTACGGACAAGGTTCCCGTATGCTATACCCGCGTGGATGGCGCCGATTACATCACTTTCTCCTGGAACTCCGCTTTCTGGATTTTCAATTGGGTGGCCAATATGGTATATCCCCGCTATGACTTGATGATAGACGACGTGCGTGCCACTCAGACAGAGTTGGAGACAACTTTCAATGAAGCGCAGGAGGGCGTTGAGGCTGCTGCTGCCAAACTTTTGGAAAAAGACCCTGCCAAAGCGAAGGCATTCCTAACCAACTATACGAACATGACCGCCCAAAGCACTTTCGATACCTGGAAACGTCTTGGCGAGTTTCTTGTCGTAAAGTACAATGACGGCGTTGTCAAGCGTATGAAAAACGGTCAGTTCGAACGTAATTCCATCGGCCAGCCGGCAGGCGTAATCCGCCCGGGATACCCGAAGGAGTTCCTTGAAGAGTATGTTAAGCAGACGGGAGACAGATATAAAATGCCTGAATAAAATTAGGATATTTGAACTTATTCTTCTACATTTGTGTCTTACAAAAAAGTTTATATTAACCCTTAAAACAATAACAGTCTTATGGAAAATCAGGAACTGATTAAGCAGGTGACTGAGAAAGCCGAAAAATGGCTTACCCCGGCATATGATGCCGAAACTCAGGCAGAAGTGAAACGCATGTTGGAAAATCCAGATAAAACCGAATTGATAGACAGTTTTTACAAAGACCTGGAGTTTGGAACGGGTGGTCTGCGCGGCATCATGGGTGCCGGTACAAACCGCATGAACATCTACACCGTAGGTGCCGCAACACAGGGCTTGTCCAACTATCTGAACAAATGTTTTGCCGGAAAGAAGGATATTTCCGTTGTAGTGGGCTACGACTGCCGCAACAATAGTGACAAGTTCGCCAAGATTTCTGCTGACATCTTCTCTGCAAACGGCATCAAGGTATATCTTTTTGATGACCTTCGTCCTACGCCCGAAGTTTCATTCGCCATCCGCCACTTCGGTTGCCAGAGCGGTATCAACATTACCGCCAGCCACAACCCCAGAGAATACAACGGCTACAAAGCTTATTGGGATGACGGTGCGCAGGTGCTCGCTCCGCACGACACGGCCATCATAGACGAGGTGAACAAGGTGACGGTGGCCGACATCAAGTTCAACGGCAACAAGGACTTGATTCAGATTATCGGCAAGGAAGTGGATAAGGTTTATCTGGACATGGTTCACTCCATCTCTATCGACCCCGAAGTCATCCGTCGCCAGAAAGACCTCAGCATTGTGTATACTCCGCTTCATGGCGCAGGCCGCGTGCTTATTCCGGACTCATTGAAGGAGTGGGGATTTGAGAATATCAACTGCGTGCCCGAACAGATGGTGAAGGACGGCAATTTCCCGACAGTGGTTTCTCCGAATCCCGAAAATGCCGAAGCCCTTTCCATGGCCATTGCGCTGGCTAAGAAGATTGACGCTGACATCGTGATGGCAAGTGACCCGGATGCCGACCGTGTCGGTATGGCCTGCAAGGACGATAAGGGCGAGTGGGTGCTTATCAATGGTAACCAGACTTGTCTCATCTTCTTGTACTACATCATCAAGAACCGTATTGCAATGGGTAAGATGCAGCCGAACGACTTCATCGTGAAGACCATCGTGACCACCGAACTCATCAAGGCTGTGGCAGACAAGAACAAGATTGAAATGCGCGACTGCTACACCGGCTTCAAGTGGATTGCCCGCGAAATCCGTCTGAGTGAAGGTAAGCAGCAGTATATCGGTGGTGGTGAAGAAAGCTATGGCTTCCTGGCCGAAGACTTTGTCCGTGATAAAGACGCGGTTTCTGCCTGCTCTTTGCTGGCCGAAATCTGTGCTTGGGCCAAAGACCAGGGCAAGACACTCTATGACGTATTGATGGAAATCTATGTAGAATATGGATTCTCTAAGGAAACCACCGTGAACGTGGTGAAACCCGGTAAGAGTGGTGCCGAGGAAATCAAGGCGATGATGGATAACTTCCGTGCCAATCCTCCGAAGGAAATCGGTGGTTCGGCTGTCAGCCTGATTAAGGATTACAAGACGCTGGAACTGACTGATGCCCAGGGCAACGTAAGCAAGCTGGATATGCCCGAGACATCCAATGTACTTCAATATTTCACTGTAGACGGCACGAAGATTTCTGTCCGTCCTTCCGGTACGGAACCGAAGATTAAGTTCTATATCGAGGTGAAGGGCGAGATGGGTTGTCCGAAATGCTATACCAGCGCCGATGCCGAAGCTGAGAAGAAAGTGGAGGCAGTGCGCAAGTCACTCGGCATTTGATAGGAAAGAGGAAAAAATGTGTATATAGTGTTCGGAGAGGCGTAACCCGTGAGGGCTGCGCCTCTTCCTTTTGCTTCTGTGTTGAAAGAAAATTTAAATAAAGACTTAAACCCGATGGTTGATGAACAAAACGTTTGCAGGGAAGTTTAGTATATGCAGATTGCGGTTACACACCGATTGGTTGATGTGAATGAGAGTCGTTTCATTCGTAGTTGTTCGTTTGTGAGTGTGTGTTTTCCGCAATCTGCTTTTTAAAATTTCTTCCCCCCCTCTTTTTAATTCTTTAATTTTTAATTGTTCTCCATCCACCAGTCTATCAGCCTTCTTGCGATACTCAGCTTTCGTGGAATTTCGGGCAGGTTGTCTTTGGAATAGAAGGCGGCAGCGGTTAGCTCATCTTCCTGCAGTTTTATCTCCCCGCTTTCGTAGTCGGCAATGAAACCCACCATCAATCCGCTGGGGTAGGGCCAGGGCTGGTTGCTGAAGTAGGTGATGTTCTTTACCTTCAGCCCCGTTTCTTCAAAAACTTCCCGTTCCACACATTCTTCCAGTGTCTCGCCGGCTTCGAGGAAGCCTGCCACCAGTCCGTAGAAGGTTCCTCGGAAGTTCCGGGCATGCACCAGCAGGATTTCGTCTCCTTTGCGTATCAGTACAATGATGGCGGTGGAAACGGGAGGGTACATCTCATTGCCGCAGTTGGGACACTTCTTCATGATGGGGGTCTGGTGCTCCATGGCGGTGCCACACACGGGGCAGAAGCGGCTGTGCTCGTCCCAATAGAGTATCTGGAAGGCCTTTCCTGCAGAACGGTACTCGTCCGGCGAGATGTAGTCGTACGATGCGCGCAGGCCTATCATGACCCATTCGTCGGTTTCGGCCACGGGCTGTTCCAAGGCGAATGCACGTACTTGCTTGCCGTTGGGGGGGAACACTTCGTGTATATTACTTCCGGCTTCCGGTGTCAGAGGAGGCTCTATACTGACGGGTACGCTGTATTTTATTTCTCCTTTGTCTGTATATCCTTTTTTCAGCAGCAGTTGGTCTTTGAAGAAGACGAACCACTGCGTGCAGGGTTGGGGTTCTGTTGATTTTTCCATTGTTTGTTGTTTTATTATTTTGGGGGGATGAACACGAAAATACAAAGGCACAGAGATTCTTTTCAAATTAATTTCTATGTCTCTGTGTCTCTGTGCTTGCCCCCCTAAATTTCGTTTGCTGTGTCTTTTTCTTGTCGCACATAGACCGTTGACCTTCCCATTCCGCGGCGGCGCAGGAACCCTTGCCGGATGAAGTTGTTCAGTTCGTCTATGGCGGCATGTCTGGTTAGTCCGCTTAGCTGGATGTATTCGTTCTTGTTGATACATACATTCTGCTTGAGGAACAGTTCCAGTTCGGCTTTTCTTGTTTCTTCGGTGGTCTCTACTACTTTTTTCGATTTCTTGGTAGTGGAGTGTACACGTTCCAACGTCATTTTCTTCTTGATGTTGTTGCGGAACGTGCTGCTGATGCGCAGGTGTACGTTTTGGAATTGGACGGATTCGGAGCGGATTTTCTTTTTCTCGTCGTCGGTCTCGCGCAGGCATTTCAGTGAAGTGCTGAAGAATCCGAGTTCTCCCAGCTCCACGATGTTTCCGTTGGCCAGCAAATCGCACAACTCGTCAATGCAGGCATCCAATGCTGCCCCTATCACATTCTTGGGCAGATGTTGGAAAGTTGCGATATGTTCCACAAACTCCTTTTGGGTATAAGTCCTTTTCGGGCAGATACGTGCATGGAGTGATTTCTTGTCTTCTTTCCCGTCGGGCGAAGGCGTTTCGTAAAGGTCGTAATACGCGCTCATAAGATATTTATTTTTGTTTATAGCGATAAACAGTTCTCGTCGCTTCGGGGAATTATTTTTGTCGCTAAGCGGATTAATTTTCTTCTTCCTAAAAACTAATCGTCCGACAACTGTTGCATTATCGTCCAACAGTTGTTTAATTATCGTCCGACAGCTGTCGGACGAAACAGAAATGGGTATGGGACGATTATTTCTTAGTGAACAAAGGTATAAAATATTGTGATACGAAGGGTAGTGTTTGGGGAGGAAAGTTTTAGTTTTCGGCAAAAGAGGGGGGATTGTTAAATCCCCAATAATAGGGACTGACCCGATGAAGGACTGGTCACTTACCTGGGGACAATTTGTCTCCAGGTAGAAATGGTAATAGATATAGGAAATGAAAGCAAATCACAACGTGTGTGCGTGTCTGTGTGTATTTGTTTTCCAAAGATAGTGAATCTTAATAAGACTCTCTCTGATTTCCCTACTATTTTGTATCTTTACACACTTTTCTTTATACATGAGTACTGACTATAAATAAATCATATTGTGGAAATAACCCAACGCATTCGTCTCCTCCTTTCCGAAATGAACCGGGGAGTATACGAAAAAGAAACTGAAATAAACCTCTCCCTGCTGGCAGCTCTGGCAGGCGAGAGCATTCTGCTCCTGGGACCTCCGGGAGTAGCCAAGTCAATGGTAGCCAGGCGGCTAAAGTCTGCTTTTACAGATGCCCGTGCCTTCGAATACTTGATGTCCCGATTCTCTACACCCGACGAGATATTCGGTCCCGTCAGCATCAGCCGACTGAAAGAATCCGATAAGTACGAACGTGCCATCGACGGCTATCTGCCCACAGCCGACGTCGTGTTTCTGGATGAAATATGGAAAGCAGGCCCTGCCATACAGAACACTCTGCTGACCGTCATCAACGAGAAACTTTTCCGCAACGGCGACAAGGAACTGCATCTCCCCCTCAAACTGCTCGTAGCCGCCAGCAACGAACTGCCCGCTCAAGGCGAGGGACTAGAAGCCCTATGGGACCGTTTCCTTATCCGCATTCTCTGCACCTGCGTCAAGCAGGAAGAATCTTTCTACAAAATGCTGCTGGACGATTCTGCCGACCATCCGGAAACGACTGCTTGCGAATGGCAAATCTCCGACCGCGAGTATGCCGAATGGCAAGCTGAGATACGCCGCGTAACCTTGCCTCTCGATGTTCTTTCCTGCATCACAGCCATTCGCCACGGACTGACAAGCGTAGAGATGCAAGACTCCGACCTGCGCCGCAATGTCTACGTCAGCGACCGCCGCTGGAAGAACATCGTGAAGCTGCTCAAGACCTCCGCCTTCGTCCACGGCCGCACGGAAGTCTCCATGACCGACCTGCTTCCCGTCTACCACTGCCTATGGAGTGAGCCTGATGAGAGCGTTGCCATCCGTGACATCGTTATCCGTGCCTTATTCGTGTCCCACACAAAACAGATTGCCGGTATCGCCTCCTCGCTGAAATCCGATTTGAAAGTCAGCCGTGTGCGCGAAGCCCTCGACAAAGCCCGCCTTGCCGGCGACCGTAGGGACGATGACCTGCTGATAACGGAACACTTCTACTACCAGGTGGAGAAACATGGTACGGGCAACACCTACATCTTTATCGTGGACTACAAAAATCTGAAGGAGTACAGCGCCAAAGATGCCCCCACCTTGGGCGTAATGTATGCCGACCCCATCAATCCCAAGCGTACCATCATCCGCGCCTTTGCCGACACCGGCGCCGTGAAAGAGGAAGGCACCGAACGCGTCACCCTCTACCGCGACGACAAGCATCTCTACATCAACGGTGTGCGCTTCCCCATGCGGCGTCTGCAACGAGGTGAGGAGCAACAACTCTGGCTGGGAAACCTCTCCGTCACCGACCGTGACTACGAGACGGAACTGGACGCCGCCGCCACCAGCATAGACCGCCTGGTAAGAGATTTGTCCGACAACCTTTTCGTCTCCGAAGAAGACAAAAAGAGCGTAGCTCAATACGTCTCCATCGTCCGCAAGGAAATAGCCTGGGCGCGTGTGGACATGCGCAAACTGCGATATGGAGACGAATAATCCTCCAGTAACCAAGAAGAAGATGAACACCACCGTCACCCGATATGACACCGCCTTCTATGTGCAGGCACTGGACCGTTTCGTTGCCACCGGAGAGTGCGCAGAGACGGATACCGAGCCCTTGTATGCCTATCTACTCTCTGTGATGAACGACTCCATGGTCAAGGTGCAGGTGCTGGGCGATGAGGTCTGTGCACGTATCTTTTACGACACCATGATTCAGTTCATCCAATTGAACTTGGAGAAGGAGAGGTACAACCTCCGGAAAAGCCAGTCGGAACGGACCGGGATGAAACTCGTGCTGGAATGGTCCATGGCAAAGCGGAAAGACGGCTGGCAAGCGTTACTTCAGCAGATTTCCGACAAATACCGGGAATACGGCTTCGATTCACGCTTCTACCGCAGCCACTTCGGTGCCGAAGGAGGATATGCAGACGATGAAGTCTGGGAGAAAATGGTGGACGACTGGGAAGACGCCTTCCAACTGAAGATGCACGAAGAAAAGGAGAAAGAGATTGCTTTCCGCAAAGATGCCCTCGAGCGCAGGCTCCGTTCCAATCTGAAAGACATCCCCGAGTACATCCGCCAGAACCGGGTGGATAAGGACGAATTCTTCCAGACCTGGGGCATGATGAGCGGCTTGTGGAATACTGTCGACTTTGAGCGTATACGGAAAATCGTGCGCATCCAGCGCTCTTGCCCCGAGATAGTGAAAGTGGCCCGCAAGATGGGGCGTATGGCAGACGACGAAGGACGTGAGCAAATCCGCGTTGCCGAGGGAAACGTCTACAAAATGGAGCACTCCTCCAAATGTGACATCCTGGGCATCAGTACCGGCAACGACCTCAATACCCTGCTTCCCATTGAGCTTGCCCATTCCGCTGACAGTGAACTGGAAGATTTGTTCGTCTACAAATACCTTACTCGCAAGCTCCAGACCTTCCGTTATAAATCGGAAATCATGCAGCCTGCCCGGCGCATCGAAACCAAGCCTGCCCGTCCCAAAGGTCCGATGATTGTCTGTCTAGACACCTCGGGAAGCATGGCTGGCAAGCCGGAGAAGATTGCCCACTCCCTGCTGATAAAGCTCCTGGAGATAGCCGACCGTCAACGGCGGAACTGCTTTCTGATAGCCTTTTCCGTCTCCATTCATCCGATTGACGTAAGGAAAGAGCGGGCAAGGCTGCTCGAATTTTTCTCAAAGACAGCTTGCGGGGATACAGATGCCACCCGCATGCTGGAAGCCACGTTCCGCCTGCTCAAAGAAGGCAAGGAGTATATGAATGCCGATGTGCTTTGGGTCAGCGACTTCAAGATTCCTCATTCTTCACCTGTCTTTATGGAGGAGATTCGTCGCTGTCGGGAAGCCGGTACACACTTCTACGGTCTGCAGATTGGCATCACGGACAATGAGTGGGCACCATTCTTCGACCATATCTATCGAGTAGAATATACTCCTTCGCAACAGTATTAAAAGTTGATATTTACGCCTCCCATCACCGTGGCTTTCGGCATGGGGAAGCCTGCATTGATTTCATAGCGTTGCGCCAGCAGGTTTTCGCCCTTGACAAAGACGTCGGCAAAACTGCACAGACGGTAGTTGGCACGCAGGTTCCAGAGTACGAAGCTTTCCTGCTTCTCCTTGCCCGGGGTGACTGAGGTATGAAGCCCCTTCACGTATTGTATACCGGTAGACAGACTCCAGCGTCCTTGCGTAAAGTCCGCACCGGCATAAAGTTTGTGCTCGGGAGCAGCCAGTACCGGATTCTCCATGTGCAGCCAGCTGTAGTTGGCGTTTATCTGCCAGTGGCGGTTGATGTGGTAGCCGAGGTTGGTTTCCACGCCCCAGTTCTCTATCTCTCCGGAGTTGACGTTCTTGCGCAGGGCAGGGTCCGTCATGATGATGTTGTCCCCGTTGATGTAGTAGAGGTTCACCCCATAGGACATGGCCCCTCCCAAAAGCTGCCCCGTAAAGGAGAGTTCATAGTTCATCAGGCTCTCCGCTTTCAAATCGGGGTTCTGTGGAGGGAACATGTACATCTCCCGGATGGTGGGGTTACGGAATCCTTTGCTCACCATTGCTTTCAGTTCCGCCTGCCGGGGCAGATGGAAAGCCAGTCCCCCTTGGGGAATCCATTCCGTGCCTACGTGCGAATGGTGGTCTATGCGGACACCGGCGTCCAGTGAAAGCCAGCTGTTGATGTCCTGCTTGAAATCCACATAGCCTGCAAATTCATCCATCTGCTTGTCCACGCCGGGGATGCGGTCACCAATCTGCTGTCCGGGTTTTGCCTCGTCGATGGCGACAACCTTGTTCCAGGACTCTCCGCCGAAGTGCTGGTAATCGAAACCTACGGTCAGGCGGTTGCCGGTGAAGAGCGTGGCACTTTGATACCAGGATATGCCCAGCATCCGGTCTTTGGAGTTGAAGTGCGACTTCTGGGGCTCTCCTCCGGGGTGGTAGCCGTCATTAATCTTGTGCCGGCCCCAGTTATAGAAGAAGCTTACGGCGCCGGAAGTACAGTCGTAACGATTTTCCAGTGCGAAGGAGGTCATGCCGCGTGTGATGCGCGAGTCGTTGTCTATATACGGATTGTCGGCTTCGCCGGGATTGGAGGCGTTGAAGCGGGTGATGTTCACGTCGCCCCACAGCTTCCAGGTGTCGCTGAAGTCGTATCCCAGTTTGGCATAGCCGCCATACTGCTCAAATTCCATGTCGTCACGGTGTCCGTCGGTACGGTTGTACGAGCCGGTCACCACGCTGCTGAAACGCCCTTTCCTCACGCGGTTGGAGACTTCCGTCTGCAGGGTATTGTAGGAACCGTATCCTATCTGCGCATTGGTTTTCACCCCGTCCTCCTGCATCTTGCGGGTGACGATGTTGATAACCCCGCCCATTGCATTGGACCCATAGAGGACGGAGGCGGGACCGCGCAGCACTTCCACCCGTTCGGCCATCATGCTCTGGTAGGCGTCGGCGATGGGATGCCCCATCAGGCCCATGTATTGCGGATGTCCGTCTATCAGCACCAGCAGGCTGGTCGTAGGTCCTCCGGCTGCGTTTACTCCGGCGCCTATACCGCGCAGGCTCATGCCTCCTGCGGCTCCCGTGGATACGCCGTAGCCCATGATGCCGCGGCTTGTGGTGAAAAGTCCGGGCACCTGCTCGGTCAGTGTAGGCAGGATGGAGGGCTGGTAGGTCTGTTCCAGTTGCTGGCGGCCCACTACGGAGATGGTCATTGGCAGGTGGCGGATGTCTGTTTCATTTCTCGTCCCGGTCACTACGACTTCATCAAGCTTGTAGCTTTTCAGCCGGAGGCTGTCGGCAGGTGCGGACAGCATACTACCCGGAAGGGCGATACTTATTAAAATTGCGGTTAAAATCTTTTTATTCATCGTTTATCTATGGTTCTTTTTGCAAAGTTATACAAAAAGAAGAATCTGTATATGATTGGTAATCCTTAAAATGGACAACCGGGGTTGAAGATAAGTCCGTTAAAGGGTTTCCTGCTTCAGCGCTTCCACAAATCGGTCTATCTCCTGCAGTTTCGCCGGGATGTCGATGCCTTGCGGACAGTGCGGGTTGCATTGGCCGCAACCGGTGCAGCGGTTGGCTTGGCGCAGGCGGGGAACACTGCGGTCATAGCCTATCAGGAAGGCGCGGCGTGCCTCGCGGTAATTCTCGTCTTGGCTGTTCTGCGGCACGTTGCCCTCGTTGATGCAGCGGTTGTAGTGCAGCAGGATGGCTGGAATATCCAGTCCATAGGGGCACGGCATACAGTATTTGCAGTCGTTGCACGGCACGGTGGGGTATTGCAGCATTCGCTGGGCGGTATCTTCCAGTAGGGTAAACTCCTCTTCCGTACATGGAACAAGCGGGGAGAAGGTACGCAGGTTGTCTTGCAGATGCTCCATGTACGTCATTCCGCTCAGTACGGTCAGCACATCGGGGAAAGTACCTGCAAATCGGAAGGCCCAGGAAGCCACGCTCTCCTGCGGGCGGCGTTGTTTCAGACGTGCCATCAAGTGGTCGTTCAGGCGGGATAGGCGTCCGCCCAGCAACGGCTCCATGATAACGGCGGGAATGTTGCGCTTCACCAGCTCGGCATATAGGTATTCGGCATCCGTGTTGCGGGTATTCACTTCTTTGGCATGCCGCCAGTCTACGTAGTTCAGTTGGATTTGTACGAAGTCCCATTTCAGTTCGTCGTGGCGGGAGAGCAGGTAGTCAAAGACTTCGATGTCTCCATGATAGGAGAATCCGAGGTTGCGGATGCGTCCGGCTTCACGCTCTTTCAGCAGGAAGTCCAGCATGCCGTTGTCCAGATAGCGGGAGCGGAGGGCTTCCATGCCGCCCATGCCGATGCCGTGCAGCAAGAGGTAGTCGATGTAGTCCACTTGCAGGTCGCGGAAGGAGCGGTGATACATGGCAAGGGACTCTTCGCGGCTGTGCGTGCTGGGACTGAAGTTGGACAGCTTTGTGGCAAGGAAGAATTTCTCCCGTGGGTGGCGTTTCAAGGCAATGCCCGTGGCGCGCTCCGACAGACCTTGCACATAGGCGGGGGAGGTGTCGAAATAGTTCACTCCGTGGGCAATGGCATAGTCTATCAGGTCGTTCACGGCTTCCTGGTCTATTTCGTCTCCATTCCCGTCGGCGCGTTTCCGGGTGGGCCATCGCATGCATCCGTATCCCAGCAGGGAAACCCGGTCGCCCGTGTTGGGATTGGTACGGTAGGTCATCTTGTCGGTTGGTATCTCGCCCAGCGCGGCCGATTCGCTCTCCCCGTTGTTCTTGTTGCCCGAACAGCCGTATAGGGCTGCTGCCGAGGCAAGCGTTCCTGCACCGGCGAGTTTGAAGAAATCGCGGCGGTTTATCTTGTTCTTATTGTCTTCTTTCATTGTGATAGGACTGAAATTATAAATGGATATTTGGATGATAAAGCTGCTTCAGACAGTTCTGTGCATCACATGGCCTTCCACATAAATGGCACTGAACGGACGCGACGGACAAAGGTTCTCGCATGCTCCGCATCCGATACAGCGTTCGGCGTTGACTACCGGTATCTTGATGGAGGCTTCGTCTTCCGGGTCTGAAGGAACCATCTGTATGGCACCGGCCGGACAATGGCGGGCACAGTTCCCGCATTCCATCTTGTCTGTGATGCAGATGCAATTCTCCTTAATCCATACGGCATGACCGATTTGGATGGCCGATTTCTCGGCGAGGCTCGTCAGATGGATGGCATCGGTAGGACACACCTCCGCACACTTGGCGCATTCGGGGCGGCAGTAACCGCGTTCGTAGGACATTTCCGGCTGCATCAGTTTTGTCAAGTCCGAAGAAGGACGGAGCACTTGGTTGGGGCATACCGATACGCAGAGCTGGCAGGCTGTGCAGTGTTGTGCAAAGTGGCGGGCGCTCAGTGAGCCCGGAGGAGTGATGGGAGTGGCGCGCTCGGGGATTTTTTTGTCCTCGATGACAGCCAGTCCACCGTCCACTTTCTTCTCCTGCGCCTTGAGGGCTGCCGTAGCAGCAAACACGGCAGTTGTAGAGAGAAATGCGCGGCGGGCGTCGTTTACCTGCTCCGGTGCCACGGAGGTTTCCTGGGAGACAGCAGCGGAGGCCGGCTTGCGGCGTGTGTAAGTGATGGCACCTTTCCTGCACTTGTTGATACAGTCCATACATGCCACGCAACGGCTGTAATCTATTTCGTGTGCCTTGATGTTGATGCACGATGCCTTGCAGTTACGGGCACAAAGTCCGCAACTGTTGCACTTCTTTGTGTCAATTACCGGTTTCAGCAAGGAATACTTCGAGAGGAAGCCAAGCACTGTACCTACCGGACAGATGGTGTTACAATAGGTACGTCCGCCTCGCCATGCCAGCACGATGAGGACCACCAGAGTGACTGTGGCAATCAGCAGGGTAGGGAGACTCTTCATCCATACATCCGTTTCATAGAAGGCATAGCTGTCAGCACGTTCGGCCAGGTAGGCCAGTCCGTTGTTTGCCCACTGGTAGAGTGGGGAGAAAAGGCTGGAAACGATGCGCCCGTATGAGCTGTAAGGGGCCAGCAGCACGACAAAAGAGTTCAGTCCGCCGATAATGGCAAGTACGAATACTCCCAGCACACCGTAGCGTAGCCATTTCAGTGCGGACGAGTAGCGGAAACGGTTTTTCTTCCGTTTGGCGGAGAGCCAGGAAACAATGTCCTGGAATACTCCCAACGGGCAGATGACGGAGCAGTAGATGCGTCCGAATACCAAGGTCAGCACTGCAAGAAACAGTACTACACCGATGTTCAGTGCCAGCACGGCCGGCAGGAATTGTATCTTCGCCATCCATCCGAACCAGGCATGCAGTGTTCCCGTGAAGTCGAGGAACAACAGCGTGATGAGTGCGAAGAAGATGACGGCAAGGGTCAGTCTGATGGTACGTAGCATAAATGTATTGTATAGCGGTTAGTATTCGTTCTTTATACCTTTTTCCCCATCTCGTAGGCTTCGTGCATGGAAGGCTTGTCGTTTATCTCGCCTACCTTCCAGGCACCCACGCCATAAATGGTGCCGCATTCTTTGGGCTCTTCCAGGCAGTCGAGGAAGCCACGGAAACCATCAATGGTACGTTCCATCATGGGGACACTTTCTTCGGCGGCGGCGATGATGAAGTAGAACTCCTTGTTCTTTATTTCAAGGTAGCGTGCACAACAACGGTCAATCAGTGTCTTCATCTGCGCGCTCATGGTGTAGAAGTATACGGGAGTTGCCATGACGATGACGTCGGCGGCAATCATCTTTTCCACCACTTCGGCGGCATCGTCCTTTTGCGGGCAGGGTTTGCCGTACATGCTGCATACGCTGCATCCCGTGCAGTAGTTGATGTGCTTGTCTTTCAGGAAAATCTTTTCTACTTGATGTCCGGCTTCTGCGGCACCGCGCATGAATTCGTTGCACAAGAGGTCGGAGTTTCCATTCCTGCGGGGACTGGAGGAGAGGATTAATACTTTTTTGCTCATATTCGTTGTTCGTTAGTTAGTAAATGATTACGTGCTACAAAAATAGGCCGGTTTTATGAGAACGGCAGTATACAAATTACGGTTGTTGTTACCTAAATTACTGATTCATTCCAAAAGTATCTCCCGTTCGATGCCGGTGTCTTTCAGAAACTCCCGGTCGTGGCTGATGGCAATTACGGTGCCGGCGTAGTCGCGTATCGTTGCCGTTATTATTTCTATACTCTCGATGTCCAGATTGTTGGTGGGTTCGTCCAGAATGAACATATCCGGGGTATTGTCGGCAATCATCAGGCAGCAGAAGGAGAGGCGCATCTTTTCGCCGCCACTCAGTTTGCCGCACGGCTTGTTCCACACGTCGCGGGGAAAGAGGTAACGGTTGAGGATGGTTTTCACTTCATGTTCCGGCAGGTGGCGGTGGTTGAAAGCTTCTGCTTGTTGGAGTACGCTGCGCTCATTACGGACGAGGGAGTATTCTTGGTCCAGATAGACGGAGGTGAAGCCGGCACGCTCCATCACTCCGTCGGTGGGGTGCAATTCGCCCATGATGAGTTTCAGCAGGGTTGTTTTTCCACTGCCGTTTTTTCCTTTCAAGCTGAGGCGGTCGCCGCTTCTCAACTGGAAGGTGAGGGAGGAAGACCAGAGCTCCTTTACTGCCTCCGGACGGGTTGTCTCCATAGGAGAAGCCGCGAGGCTGGGATAATGAAAGTTGACGTCCTTTGCCTTGACCAGAACTTTCCCCACATGCAGATGAGAGGCATTGAAGTCTGTTTTCAGTTTGTCTGTCTGTGGCAGTGAACTTTTGATACCTGACATTTCTGCCTGCAATTTTTCCGTTTTCTCCGTATGAATGCTGCTGAGTCTGCTGCTGCTGTTTTCCGCATTGTTTTTCAGTGCTCCCATCATGATGCGGGGAATCCCCTTTTTAATGGAGTTTTTTTCTCCCCGCACATTCTGTTTGGCCTTCCGTTTTTCTACTTCGCGTGCCACTTTGCGTGCAAGGCGCAGGGCTTTCTGCTTCTCTTCCAGTTGTTGGGTAAGGGCTTTCTGTTGCAGGGTCTTCTGTTTTTTGTAGAAGTCGTAGTTTCCGCTGTAATACGTCAATCCCTGGGAGGAGAGTTCGCAGATGGCAGGCAACTGATTCAGTAGCGTGCGGTCGTGACTGATGACGAGCACGGTAGCCGATGTCCGTCGTATCAAGTTATACAGACGTTCCCGTCCATCCGCGTCCAGATAGTTGGTCGGTTCGTCCAGCAGGATGGCTGTTGGGTTGTGCAACTCCATGCCTGCCAGGAAGATGCGGGTCTTTTCGCCGCCGCTAAGTCCTTCCATCGGACGGGAGAGTGGGATACCGTCCAGTCCCCAGCTGTCGAGAGAAGCCTGGGCGCGTTCTTCCACGTTCCAGTCATCATTGAGCGTATTGAAGTGCTTTTCGGTAGCGTCACCGCTTAGGATGGCATGCAGGGCAGATAGCTTGTGACTGATTCCCAAAGCTTGTGCTATTGTCTGCCGGTCGTATTGTCCGAAGTGCTGGGGCACGTAGTACAGATGTTCGGGGCGTAGCACCGTTCCCGAACTTGGTGACAAGTCTCCTGCCAAAATGCGCATGAGGGTAGACTTGCCGCAACCGTTATTTCCGGTCAGGGCTATTTTATCTCCGGAGTTGATACTCAAATGGAGGTGTGAAAACAAGATTTCCTTATCTGTATGGATATAGCTAAGGTCTTTAATGATAAAGCTCATAAGTTTCTACTGTGTTTTTAGAAGTAAGAATGATAGGGGAGATGCAAGCATTCCCCGAAATTGAAATTCTCGAAGGGGAGGGGTACGGACAAACACAGCATTGGCTAAACATCTATATAGGTGATGCTCAGCGTTCAGTCTGAAAAAGCATGTTGATAGTGATGTTTACCGAAACGTGTTGTCTTTAGTCGGATATTCTCATCGGTGGAATTAATTGGTTAGTGGGCGCAAAGGTAATGATTTCCACTGAATAACAAAGGCTTTTTGCGATATTAATATCGTGTCGGCAAGAAGTTAATATCGTGTTTGCAAGAAATTAACTTCCTGCAGACACGATGTTAATACTTTATTGGTTCTGTTACTTCATGGCCGAAGCATCGAACGAGAGTGGCAGTAATTCTCCCACATTCTTCAGCTCGTAGATTCCCTTTTTGCCATACAGCAACACCCGCATTGGCTGCTTGAAGCGCTTCTCCGTTTCGAGCATCACTTGCCGGCAGGCGCCGCAGGGCGGGATGGGAGACTCCAGGAACTCGTCGTGCTCGTTGCGTGCAGCAATGGCGAGGGTGGTTACTGCCTGGTCGGGATGTTGGGAGTTGGCATAGAATAGGGTGGTGCGTTCTGCACACAGCCCGGAAGGATAGGCGGCGTTTTCCTGGTTGGTGCCGGTCACTACAATACCGTTTGCCAGTCTGGCCGCAGCTCCTACCGAGAAGTGGGAGTAAGGGGCATAGCTGCGGTTGGTAGCCTCGCGGGCGGCATCCATCAGTTCGCGGTCGGCGGCATCCAGTTCTTCATAGTCGTATATCTTGACGGCGATTTCGATATTTAATTCTTTCATAAGGCAAAGGGTTATATTGTAATTAATGTTACAAAGATAGAAAAGAGATTGGTTATTTCAATTCTTTTACGGACTTTTGTGCAGAACTCAACATTTTAAGCATGAAACGGATTTTCAGACTGACTGCTATCATAGCATTTCTTTTTATTTCCATTACAACAGTGCAGGCACAACGCCGGAATGCCCGCTACAATGAGTATATCAAACAGTATGCCCCCCTTGCCGTGGAGCAGATGCAGCGTCATAAGATACCTGCCAGCATCACGCTGGCCCAAGGGCTGTTGGAGAGCGGTGCCGGATACAGCGCGCTGGCGCGCAAGAGCAACAACCACTTCGGCATCAAGTGCGGAGGCAACTGGCGCGGACGGACAGTGAGGCATGATGACGATGCCCGCAATGAATGTTTCCGCGCTTATCGCAATCCGAAAGACTCTTATGAAGACCATTCCGATTTCTTGAAAAGGGGAGCACGTTATGCTTTTCTTTTCAAACTGAAGATTACGGACTATAAGGGTTGGGCGCGCGGCTTGAAGAAGGCTGGCTATGCTACCGACCCGTCGTATGCCAACCGCCTGATAACCATTATTGAGGACTATGAACTGTATAAGTACGACAGCCGTGGCATGAGCAAGCGCGATGCCCGCAGCTGGGAGAAGGAACTGAAAAAGAAGCCTTGGCTGGCCAATCCGCATCAGGTGTACATTGCCAACGATATAGCTTATGTAGTGGCACGCGACGGAGACACCTTCCAGGTGTTGGGCAAGGAGTTTGACATCAGCTGGAAGAAGCTGGTGAAATACAACGACCTCCATAAAGAATATACACTGGAGGCGGGAGACATTATTTACTTGAAAGAAAAGCGCAAGAAGGCCGCCAAACCCCATACCGTTTACATAGTGAAGGATGGCGATTCCATGCACTCCATTTCCCAAAAGTACGGCATTCGTCTGAAGAACCTTTATAAGATGAATCGCAAGGATGCGGAATACGTGCCGGAGATTGGCGACAGATTGAGATTAAGATAAAGAAGCTATCCGAAAATGTACAGGGTGTCCGAAAACGGACACCCTTCTTTTTTCTCTTTTCGCTTACTTTCAGGGGTTTATGATTTTGGCATGGATTTAGTATATATTAAGCGTTATGTTCGCAAACGATAAAATTTAAAGATATGGATAGAGAAATTCCGAAAGAAGTGCGTAATAAAGAACGCAATAAGAAAATCATCCGCTACGGTACTATCGGCGTGGCAGGTATCGTAGTGGTCAGTGTACTCATTTCATTGATGCGTACGGGAGTGAAGGAGAAAGACCTTGTTTTCTCCCAAGTGGGTAAAGGTACGATTGAAGTCAGCGTCAGCGCCTCCGGCAAGGTGGTCCCGGCATTCGAGGAAATCATCAACTCGCCCATCAATACCCGCATTTTGGAAGTGTACAGAAAAGGTGGCGACAGCGTGGATGTAGGTACCCCCATCCTGAAACTGGACTTGCAGAGCGCCGAAACCGACTACAAAAAGATGCTGGACGAAGAGCAGATGCGCAGCTACAAGCTGAAACAACTGAAACTTGACAACCAGACCAAGCTGACCGACCTGCAGATGAAAATCAAAGTCTCCGCCATGAAGCTGGACCGCATGAAGGTGGAGCTGCGCAACGAGCAGTACCTCGACAGTCTCGGTTCGGGTACTACCGATAAGGTGCGCCAAGCCGAACTGAGCTACAACGTGGCACAACTGGAATACGAGCAATTGCAGCAGCAGTATGCCAACGAGAAGGAAGTGCTGGCTGCGGAATACCAAGTACAGGAACTGGATTTCAGCATGTTCCAGAAGACACTGGCCGAAACCAAACGTACGCTCGACGATGCGCAGGTGCGTTCGCCCCGGAAGGCTATCCTTACTTATATCAACAATCAGATTGGTGCCCAAGTGCCCGAAGGCTCACAGATTGCCGTCATCTCCGACTTGAGCCACTTCAAGGTGGAAGGCGAGATTGCCGATACTTACGGTGACCGTGTGGCTGCCGGTGGCAAGGCCATTGTGAAGATTGGCAGCGAAAAGCTGGAAGGTTCCGTAAGCAGTGTTACTCCGCTTTCAAAGAATGGCGTCATCTCCTTTACCGTGCAGTTGAATGAGGACAACAACCGCCGACTGCGTTCCGGTCTGAAAACCGACGTCTATGTGATGAATGCGGTGAAAGAAGACGTGATGCGCATAGCCAATGCCAGCTATTATGTGGGACGTGGGGAGTATGAACTTTTTGTACGCAATTCCGACAAGGAAATTGTAAAGCGCAAGGTGCAGCTGGGCGATTCCAACTTTGAGTTTGTAGAAGTGGTCAGTGGCTTGCAACCGGGTGATGAAGTGGTGGTGAGCGATATGAGTAACTATAAGAACAAGAATAAGTTGAAGCTAAAATGATAAAGGTTTACTTGAAACAAGCCTGGGAGCTGTTGAAGCAGAATAAACTGTTCAGCATGCTCTACATTGTGGGTACGGGGCTGGCCATTGCCATGACGATGGTGATGGCCATGGTCTATTACGTCAAGATTGCTCCCGTCTATCCGGAGGTGAACCGCTTGAATACGCTCTATCTGACAAGTTGCAAGATGGAGAGCGGAACGGAAGGAAACAAGTCTCAATATCAGTGGGCGGTATCCTACAAGGCTTTGCAAGAGTGGTTCTATCCTACCAAGAATGCACTTTGTGTTTCGGCGCAGCTGGATGATAGGGCATTCCAGAACAGCTATATACAGTCTGCCGACCTTAGCGGGGATTTTCCGGTGAAAGTCAAGCTTACCGACCCAGACTTCTTCCGTATTTACAGATTTCACTTTTTGGAGGGGAGTCCTTTCACTGCCTCCGACCTGGCAAGCGGCCTCTGCACGGCTGTCATTACCGATGAACTTTCGCGTCGCTTGTTCGGCACCACCGAAGGGGTGGTGGGACGTTCGTTCCGGTTGGACTATACCGACTACCGCGTGTGCGGCGTGATTCGTTCCGGAAGTTATCTGATGCGGAATTCCTATTCGCAAGTCTATTTGCCTTATAGTGTTGTTTCCGGCTATCGGGAGCCCAAATACGACATGGACTATCTGGGAGCTTTCAGCGTTACTTTTCAGGTGAAGGACGGCGAGCAGGGCGATGCCTTGCGGGCGGAACTGAAAGAAATAGCCCGTAAAGAGAACCTGATGCATCCCGATGAATGGAAAGTGGAGTTTTGGGAGCAGCCCGCTTCCCATCTGCTCCGCGTGTTCCAGACCTTTGCCAGCGAGGAGTTCGATGTATGGGCCACGGTGCGCTACTTCCTGTTGGTGTTGCTTGTCTTGCTGCTGGTACCTGCGCTCAACTTGAGCGGCATGATAGGGAGCCGCATGGAAAGTCGTCTGGCAGAGATGGGTGTGCGCAAGTCCTTCGGTGCTGGGCGCGGAGCACTGCTTAGGCAAGTGATGTGGGAGAATCTGCTGCTGACGTTGCTTGGCGGTGCATTAGGACTGATGCTGGCATGGCTGTCGCTCTATGCGGCGCGCGAATGGGTATTTACCGTGTTCGACAGATGGAGCAGTGTGATTCCCGATGGAGTCGATGTCAAGGTGTCGGGCGAGATGTTGTTTGCTCCGCTGGTATTTGCTGCCGCCTTGTTGTTGTGCGTGGTGCTCAACATGCTGTCGGCACTTGTCCCGGCTTGGCACTCCTTGCGCCATCCCATTGTGAACTCTCTGAATGAAAAACGATAAGAAAGAATGTAAGAGGACTGAAATACAAGAATACTATGTGGAAATTGATATTGAAAAATCTTTGGGCACGCCGTCGCCGCAACGGATGGCTCTTGGCAGAGCTTATATTGGTGAGCATCATCAGCTGGGTGATACTGGATCCGGTGATTGTGGTGACACACGACCGCAACATCCCCTTGGGATATGATGCCGACCGCCTTTGCTTGGTGTCACTGGCTGCTTTGCAGCCCAATGCACCGGGGTATAATGCCGAGGCACAGGATTCCGTTTCTCTGGTGGACGGCTATCTGAGCCTGGTTCGCCATGCCGGAAGCTTTGAGGGTGTGGAGCTTGCCACCCCGCTTCTGGGCTTTTGCTATCCCAATTCGCAGGGAAATGGAAATACCTCATATACAGCCGAAGGTGATACCGTACCCCATCAAGTCATGTGGATGCAGTTCCTGCCGCATACGCAGTTCTTCGAGACTTACGGATTCCGTCCGGGCACGGGGCGTACACCCCGACAACTGTCCGATTATGACTATACGCAGCAGGACATCGTCTTGACCGAAAATGCGGCATACGAGATTTTTGGCACCAAGGATGCACAGGGAAAGCGTACCGTAAGCTATAGCCGTGGCGACACGCTCTATAAGCAGGTTATCGGTACTTTGGGTACCATCAAGGCGTATAGCGACTGGCGGCCTACGTCCGTAGCGTTTATTCCTACCTTGTCCATTGATGCGGGTGACATACCGGATTATGCACAAATCCTGATACGGGTAAAAGAAAATGTCAGCATGAAACGCTTCATTCACGACTTCCGCCCATGGATGCTGAAGGAGATGCGACGCGGAAATCTTTTTGCCCGCTGTATCAGTCCTTATAGTGACCTTATTGCAGATTTAGAGGCAGACAGTTCCGCCCCCATTTATCGCCGCAACCTGGCGATGGCGGTGTTCTTTCTCCTCAACCTTTGTTTGGGTGTTATCGGCACTTTCTGGTTGCAGACACGTGCCCGTCGCGAGGAAGTAGGGGTGATGCTTTCCTTCGGTGCCACGCCGCGGCGCATTGTCTGCCAGTTGCTGGGTGAGGGGACGGTTCTGACGGTGATTGCTTCATTGACCGGCTTTCTGGCCTATCTGCAATATGCGATGAAAGAGGGACTGGACAACGGGCTCGATTGGCATAACTCGTCGGTAACGGCTTGGTCATCAAATTTCGGGACAGCCGCAGTGGAACCGCTTGAAACGTATTGGGTAAGTGATTTTACCCAGCATTTCTTCATCGTGTCGCTCGTCATTCTGTTGATATTGTTGGCGGTAGTGCTTGTCGGCATTTATATTCCTGCCCGCAGCATCAGCCGCATACCGCCGACCGAAGCGCTACGGGAAGAGTAGGACACAACATGCTCCGATAGCCGGAAACGGACAGAGTGTCCATTATCGGACACCTTACAGTATATGTAAACGACAGATAATCAATAATAAACGGTTTTGGCACAACTTTTGACCTCTTGAAACAGAAATTGTGCAGAATAGAAACAGAATAATAACAATTAAATACTTACCATTATGATTAAGTTAACTGGCATCAACAAGATTTATCGTACAAACGAGATTGAAACCGTGGCATTGGAAAATGTAAACCTCGAAGTGAACAAGGGAGAATTTCTCAGTATCATGGGACCCTCCGGTTGTGGAAAATCTACGTTGCTGAACATTATGGGCTTACTGGATGCACCCACCAGCGGCACTATCGAAATAGCCGGTACGAAAGTAGACGGCATGAAGGACAAGGAGCTGGCTGCTTTCCGTAACCGGAAGTTGGGTTTTGTGTTCCAGTCTTTCCATCTGATTAATTCGCTGAATGTGCTGGATAATGTGGAGTTGCCTTTGCTCTATAGAAAGGTGTCTGCCAAGGAACGTCGTCATCTGGCGGAAGAGGTATTGAAGAAGGTCGGTTTGAGCCACCGCATGCGCCACATGCCTACACAGCTTTCCGGCGGTCAGTGCCAGCGTGTAGCCATTGCCCGTGCCATTATCGGCAACCCGGAGATAATCCTCGCCGATGAGCCCACCGGCAACCTGGACTCCAAGATGGGTGCCGAAGTCATGGAACTGTTGCATCAACTGAACAAGGAAGACGGACGTACCATCGTGATGGTGACCCACAATGAAGAGCAGGCCAAACAGACCTCACGCACCATCCGCTTCTTCGACGGACGTCAGGTGGAATAATTACTGCTTAGTCAACTGTCAACTATTAATTATCAACTATCAATTAATGAAATGCAAACCGTAAGACAAGCTTTTACTATATTGAAGCAGAATCCGCTGCTGAGTACAATTTCCATACTGGGTACGGCATTTGCCATTACCATGATTATGGCTATTGTGATTATCTGGCAAACGAAGTATGCCGATTTGGAACCGGAAGTGAACCGTAGCCGGTGCCTTTACTTTTCTGCCATGCATATAAGCAGCAAGACAGAGGAAGGGGTACAGAACTATAATTCTCCTTCACCGGCATTTATGAAGGAATGCATACAGTCGCTGTCCGAAGTGGAAGCTTGTACTGCTTTTGCTCCGGCCAGTGCCGCTTTGGTGTCTCTTACAGACGGCAGCAACCGGGTGAAAGTGGACGCCATGCAGACCGACCAGGGTTTTTGGAAGGTATTCAGCCTGCAGTTCATGGCAGGACATGGTTTTGGCGAAGAGGATCGTGCGGGAGGTACAAAAGCAGTTGTGGTTTGTGCTTCTGTAGCACGGAAACTGTTTGGTACGACGGATGCGGTGGGGCAGCAATTGTTGTTGAACCGCGAACCGGCACGTGTGGTAGGAGTGGTAAAGGATGTTTCTGTCACCGCAAAGGATGCTTACGCACAGGTATGGAGCATGTATCCGGCAGATAAGTTGGAAGTGACTTCGGTATGGAGCTACGGCGGTGGTGTTCATATTGCTGTGCTGGCACGTACATCCGACGATTTCCCGACCATTCGTCAAGGTATTGCCAAACGGGTAGAGGCTGTCAATGCAGGATTGGGAGACATGCAGATAGACATCATGGAGCAACCGGACGACATTGTGGCGCATGTGAACCATGTATGGTCCAATGTAGGACCGGATGTGACGATGCTATACCTGCAATATGCCATTGCGTTATTTATCATTTTGCTGGTACCTTCGCTCAATTTGTGCGGACTGAGTAACAGCCGGATGCAGCAGCGCACTTCGGAGCTTGGAGTACGTAAGGCCTTCGGAGGAACGTGCGGTGTACTAATACGCCAAATTCTGAATGAGAATCTGGTGCTGACACTGCTTGGAGGTGTGGTAGGGCTGTTGTTCAGCTACATAGCTGTATGGGGAATGCGTACCTGGCTCTTTACCAATAGCCAGAATATCGGTACGGCCGGTGACTTTAGCTTGAGTATGGAGGCATTGTTCAGTCCTTGGGTATTCCTGCTGGCTTTTACTTTCTGCGTGGTCATCAATACGCTTAGTGCCGGACTGCCTGCATGGATGGCGGCAAGACGGACAATTGTAGATTCACTGAACGATAAATAAAACAAGAAGTATTATGAAATTCATTGTACACAACTTACGCATGATATGGGCACGCCTGAGCAATAGTGGGTGGGTTTTGGCCGAACTCTTTTTGGTATTCATCGTGATGTGGTTTCTTTGCGATTCTCTGGGATGTATGAAATATACTTTCTATCGTCCGTTGGGATATGATATCGACCATGTTTATCGTCTTACTACGGTCCGGGGAGGCGAGAGTCGTGATACGACATTGCTCGATGCCGACAAATACCTGAATATCCTGAAAAGGTTGGAACAAGAACCTACCGTAGAGGCTGCCTCGTTGAGTTATTGGAGCTTGCCTATGAGTGGCGCGAATAGTTATAACTCGCTGGCTGTACAAGATACCATCGGGGTGGGCGGGCGTATGATTTATGCTACCGGTGGATATACCCGGGTTTTCCATATGCAGGAGGAACAAGGGCGGACTTTTGCCGCTTTGCCTATCGGTATCAATAATGTGATGTTGAGCCAGGCTATTGCCGATGCTTTCAAGAAGCGGCTGCCGGAATTTTCGCTCAACACACCGTTGACATGGCGTGGAGATACGGTGAATACGGTTACTCAAGGTGGCATTGTCGGCAGCTTCCGCGATTATCGCTATGGCGATGACGCTCATTGGATTTTTATGCGCCTGGGCGAGCAGCTTATGCGTGAGGAATTCGGTGATCAGCAGGCGCAGATTGTTTTCCGTGTAAAGCCTGCTGCCGACGGGCCGGACTACCGGGAACAATTTCTCCGCGAGATAGCGCCGAGGCTGGACACGGACAATATATTTGTTGCCGACGCGGAACCTTACACGCAAATGCAGGCACAGTTCGAAGTGCTGTATGGAGATACGGACAAGGTGAACAGTCAGACAATAGTGGTACTGTTCCTCTTGGGAAATGTCTTCTTGGGACTGATAGGAACTTTCTGGGTTCGTACGCGCCGTCGTCGCTCGGAAATAGCCTTGCGGTTGGCGATGGGCAGTACCAAGCAGCAGGTCTTTTCCCTTCTTATGGGTGAGGGGTTACTGCTGTTGGCGTTGGTTACTCTGCCTGCCATGCTGATATGTTACAACGTAGGCATTGGCGAGTTCACCATTGGACGTACCGCATTGATTGCCACCTGGCCGGTGGAGTGGAGCATGATACGCTTCCTGATAGGCTCGCTGGCAGCTTGGCTGTTGATAGCGCTGATGGTGATGATGGGCATTTGGTATCCGGCACGGCAAGCCATGAAGATAGAGCCGGCAGAGGCGCTGCATGAAGAATAAGAAAATAATATCAACGATAAAAAAAGAACGTATCGTCTGTTTGTATCAAACACATCACTTGTTTGGGGCAAATACATCATCCGTTCGTACTAAACACATTATCTGTTTTTTTTGAGTAAGTAATCATCGTAATAAATAAGTAAGAATATGAAGACAAATATTATAGGTGTTATCATCGCATTGGCATTGGCATTTGCAGGCGTAATTTGTGCATGGGGACAAGATAACAAAGTGAGTGAAGTGCGTAAGGTGGAGGCTTTCTCATCCATTAGGATAACTTCTGTGGGTACGGTTTACTTCACACAGAGCGACAGCTACTCCCTACAGATTGAAGGACGGGAGAAGTACGTGAAGAATACGGAGAGCACAGTGAAGGACGGCCATCTCACCATCGGCTTCAAGAATAAGAAGATGCGCAACCAAAATGACGGTGTCACCATCCGTCTCTCGGCTCCGGACTTAGAGATGGTGGAATTTATCGGTGTGGGTGAATTCAACTGTGAGGAACCCTTGAAGCTGGATAAGCTGGAGTTTGAAGTGAAAGGTGTGGGTGATGTGCATGTGAAGGATTTGACTTGCCGCGACCTGCGGGTGGCTTTGCGGGGTGTGGGTAGTGCCGACATCCATGTAGTTTGCGATTATCTCTCTGCCAAGGTGGGGGGAGTCGGCGAAATTACTCTGAGCGGAACTGCCGGGCATGCTGACATTTCTAAAGGAGGCATAGGCGGGGTAAATACTGGTAATTTGAAAATAGGCCGTTAAGATGATAAAACAATACTTCACACAAGCTTGGGCACAGTTGCGGCAGCAACCGATGATTAGTGCCGTCAGCATAGCCGGTACGGCACTTGCCATCTTCCTCATCATGCTGGTGGTGATGATGCAGCAGGTGAAGGTAGCTCCGTTTGCTCCGGAGAGCAACCGCGACCGCTTTCTACATGTGCATTATATGAGCATCACCAACAAAAGCTGGGGAGAGGGAAACAGTTCCAACGGATCGATGGGGATAAAGACTGCGCTTGAGTGCTTCAAATCGCTGAAGACCCCCGAAGCAGTAACGATTTATACCTGTATGGTCATTTCTACCCCCGTGAATCTGCCGGGACAACCTGCAACGGGTATCGACCTGTTGCAGACAGATGATACTTTCTGGCGTGTGTTTGATTTCTCTTTTGTTGCCGGGAAACCTTATGACCAGGCTACATTCGATGCCGGACTACCCGTAGCGGTAATTACGGAAAGTGTAGCGCGCAGGTTATTCCAGACAACGGAGGCTGTTGGTCGCGAATTCCTTTTGAACCATGCTCCTTATACAGTGTCCGGTGTAGTGAAGGATGTTTCTACTTTGGCCAACACTGCCTATGCGCAGGTATGGGTGCCCTATACTTCTACTGAGGTGACGAAAAACACTTGGAGTGATGAGCATATGGGGATGATGAGCGTTACCATTCTGGCGAAAAGCCGTGATGATTTTCCCGCTATTCGTGAGGAGACGGAACGCCGCCGTCAGGAGTACGACACTGTAATTGGCGAGAATGGTTATTCGTTGATTTACCGTAACCGTCCTTATGACCAGGAGAAAAATGCCGCAGGAATGGCTGCCAACATCGAACCGGACGTGGACCAGGCACGCAGGCAGCGTCTCATTATCTTCATCATTCTACTGATTGTTCCTGCCATCAACCTCAGCTCGATGACGCAGAGCCGTCTGCGCCAGCGTGTGGCAGAGATTGGTGTGCGCCGGGCATTCGGTTCAACGAGACTGGAACTGATGGGGCAAATCATTGCAGAAAATCTGGTGGTGACATTGCTGGCAGGGGTGATGGGATTGTTGCTGAGTGTAGCATTCGCTTATTTGGGAAATACACTGCTGTTTGCGCAGGAATTCAGCCAGACGCTGAGTCCTCCGGCAGTGGATGCAAGCATATTGCTGCATGGCTCCACCTTTGGCTGGGCGTTGTTGTTCTGCTTTGTGCTGAACTTACTAAGTTCCGGTATTCCCGCATGGCGTGCATCAAGAATAGGGATTGTAAATGCATTGGGCGGACGTTTGCATAAATAACTCCATCACAAAACATTAATCATTGAAGAAAATGACTAAGAAACTTCTTACACAGATAAAGAATGAATGGCTCTCAAACCTATGGTTGGTGTTGGAGTTATTGGTAGTGAGTGTAGTGATGTGGTACGTGGTAGACTATCTCTACACGCGCGCCGCCACCTATCTGGAGCCGAGAGGCTTTAATATAGAGCACTGCTACCTTATAGAGTTGGGGGAACTGACACCCAAAAGTCCCGACTACATAGCCGGGCATACCTCTCAGCAGACCCACGATGACATAGCCGAGTTGTTGGAGCGTCTGCGTCGTCGGCCGGAGATAGAAGCGGTCAGCCTTTCGCAGAATTCGTATCCTTACAACGGAAGCAATTCAGGCGCTGAAGTAAGCTATGACACTTTGCGTTCTCCCGGTTGGACCATCCGCAGGTTAGTGACACCGGACTTTCCCCGTGTATTCCGCTATCGGGGCACGCGTGGCGAGACACCCGAACAATTGGCTGAAATGTTGGAGCGCGGGGAGTTTATGGCTTCGGATAACCTCTACCGGAAATACGACCGCCGGATGACAGATCTCGTAGGCCAGCGGTTCTATCTTTTTGGTGATACTACGAAGACCTACCGGCTGGGTGCTGCACTGCAAAATGTACGCTATCACGATTATGACCAGGCGCGAAGCTCATATTCCATGATGGTGAAGCAGAGTTTCTACTATATCGGTCTCGAACTTTGTGTCCGCGTCCGTGAAGGGCAGGACAATGACTTCATTGAGAGGCTGAAGGCAGACAGTGAGAGCCAGTTCCGCATAGGCAATATCTTCATTTCGGAGATACGTTCTTTCAAGGATATTCGTCGCAACTACCAGCAGGCATGGACCAATGACATCCGTAACTATGTGATGGGTATGGGATTCCTGCTGCTGAACATTTTCCTCGGCTTGCTCGGAACATTCTGGTTCCGTACGCAGCAACGCCGTTCGGAGATAGCACTGCACAAAGCGCATGGAGCGACAGACCGTGCCATCTTCAGCCGGCTGCTTAGTGAAGGGATATTGTTGTTGGCAATTGTCACCCCCGTTGCATTGCTCATCGATTATAATCTTGCACACCTGGAGTTGAATTCCTGGAGGAACGGTACGACGTTGGAGTGGGACCGCCTGCTGCTCTGTGCTGCCATCAGCTTTGTGCTGATTACCCTAATGATTGTCATCGGTATAGGTATTCCCGCCCGCAAGGCGATGAAGGTGCAGCCTGCCGAAGCATTGCACGATGAATAGAAAGCTATGGAACAAATTTTAGCTCTTATCCGCCAGAATCCCTTTTTCAGTGCTGTTTCCGTCATCGGTACGGCAGTGAGTATAACCTTTGTCATGGTCATTTACATGGTGTATGACATCCAGACGGCTGACTTGGCTCCCGAGTCGCACCGCAGTAGCATGGTATATTCTTCTTATGGATACTCTTACCGCAAGTCCGACCACAGCAATTCCAATACGGGCATGTCTTATCGGGCTGTCAACGCTATTTTTGCAGAACTTCCGGGTGCGGAACTTGTCACCTATCTGGGACCTACCTATCTTAGATACTGTGGGGATTCGCCCGTGCGGGGAATGCGCCGTACGGTTCGTCAGGTGGATTTGAACTATTGGCGTGTCTACGATATCCCTCTTGTGGCGGGCCGTCTTTTCAGTACCGAAGAGTTCGATGCTTGCCGGGATGTCGTGGTTATAGGCGAACAGCTTGCCCGCGAAGCTTTCGGGTCTGCCGAAGCAGCCATTGGCAAAAATTATTTTGTCAACTTTCGCCCTAAGCGCATTGTCGGGGTCACCAAGGATGTGAGCTCCCTGTTCACATTTGCCTATGGAGAGTTGTGGATGCCTTATTCCACCCGGGATTCCGGTCTGGGCAGTGAAGGGCTACGGGGAGATTTCGAGGCTGTGGCCCTTGTCAAGCCCGGTGTTGGCAGAGAGGAACTCAAGCGGCAGATAGAACAGTCGCTTGCCCGCTTCAACGAGATACTGGTCGAATATGAACTGGAGCTTCCCGACCTCAGCACCTATACGGAACGGCAGTTCTTCCGTAATGACACGATGAGTCCTGCCGTAACCTGCATCATCCTGGGTTTGATATTGCTTATTGTGCCCGCTATCAATGTCAGCGGACTTATATCTTCGCAAATGTCCCGTCGCATGGCTGAGCTTGCGGTAAGGAAAGCATACGGCGCCAGCCGTTCTACCTTGATGGTGCAGTTGCTCCGCGAGAACCTGGCCTTGGCATTTGCCGGCGCATTGCTCGGTTTTCTCTTTTCGTGCATATTCCTATGGCTGGGTAAGGACTGGATGCTTGGCGATGGTGCTCCCGGAACGAATTTTGATGTAAGCGTCTGGCTCTTCCTCCGTCCTGCGGTTTTCGTGGCTGTATTGGTGGTGTGTCTGTTGTTCAACCTGCTTTCTGTGTTTATTCCTGCCTGGCATGCCACCCGTCGCCCTATAGCCGAGGTTCTTGGCGGAGAATGAGCGGATAAACGAATCCCAATTAAAACAGTAACGAGTATGATACATTCTATTTTACACCAGATATGGAACCAGCGCCGCAGTAACGGTTGGCTGTTTGCCGAGCTGTTGATTGTATTTACATTGATGTGGTATTGTGTGGATGTACTCTATGGCTTTGCCCATGCAGAACGGCAGCCTAAGGGGTATGATTTGGAGCATGTCTATAAGATAAGGATTTCCTGCAATCCCACACAGATAGTGCCGTGCACGTCGGAAGACAGCCTGCAGACCTTCTGGTTCAAGCCAATGGAGGAAGTGCTCCGGCGTATCAGGCAATATCCTGCAGTGGAAAGTGCTGCCACGTGGCTGGGTACCGATACTTATACCCGCGGGCGTGTTTACCAGGGGTATACGACGGACAGCGTGCATGTTGTCGAGACTACAGTGCGTTATGTGTCTCCCGAATATTTCGACGTCATGCGCATTCCGCTGTTGCAGGGGAATGTCTCGGATTGGAATTCCACTGCCAGTCCTCTGCCTGCCGTGGTGACCCGTGATTTGGCAGACAGTCTTTTTCAGACAAGTGCCGGGGCGGTGGGCCGCGAGTTTCTGGATTATTACAGCGGAGGTCTCCGTTACCGTGTCTCTGCAGTCTGTGCCTTGCAGAAGACGGATGACTATGCCCGTTACGGACCTTTTGTCCTGACTCCTTTCCCCGGTTGGTTCTATGAGGACCAGTACCTCCCGTTCATCTCCCTACGGATACGTCCGGAGGCGGATACGGATAATTTTGCAGCTCGTTTTTATCAGGATATGATGTCGCAGCTGCAGGTCGCTCCATTCTATCTTTTCGACATACAGAGCTATAAGGACCAGAAGATAGAGCGGGATGCTGCCGAAGGAATCACCCCGTATATCCGCAGCGCAAGGCTCATTGTGATATTCTTTGTTTTCAATGTATTCATCGGGCTGATGGGAACTTTTTGGTTCCGTACCCGCCACCGTCGCAGCGAGATTGCTTTGCGCATGGCCATGGGCAGCAGCCGCGGAAGAATACGCTGGCAATTGCTGGGTGAAGGGTTGCTGCTGTTGGCACTTGCTTCCATCCCCGCTTTGATGATATGTAGCAATATGGTTATGGCGGATGTCACTTTTACGGAAGCCACGGATGCCACTTGGGGGAGATTTGTCATATGCGTTTCTATTGTCTGGATATTGATGGCATTGATGGTGATTGCAGGAATCTGGTATCCGGCTTCACGGGCCATGAAGGTACAGCCTGCCGAAGCATTGCACGATGAGTGAGTTTTTTTTGAATAATCTGTGCTCATTCTCAATATAACTTGTATATTTGCGTGACGAATAAGAGTTTTGCGTTGAGTATACAAAATCTATATTATGATGAAACGCCTTTTCTTTCCATTGTTTGCAGGCTTGTTGTGGTTGATGTCGGGAACACTTTCGGCTACGGAACGTACGTACAATGTACTTTTCATACAGTCCTATACAAAAAATACTCCTTGGCACAGCCTTCTGACAGAAAATTTGGAGAACGGACTGGACAAGGGGGGAGTTAAAGCCAATATCACTACTGAATATCTGAATGCCGATTACTGGTCTTTCGCTTCCGAGTGCTTCATCATGCGCCGCATCTGCGAGCGTGCCAGGCAACGGAAAACGGACTTGATTGTGACCTCCAGCGATGAGGCTTTCTTCACATTGACCCATTGCGGTGATTCCCTGCCTTATCAGATACCGGTAGTGGTTTCGGGTATCAAATACCCGGATGAGAGAGTCTTTGAAAGAATGCCCAACGTCTCCGGCTATGTTTCGAAAACGGATTTCGATGTCTTGCTGGATGCGGCTGTCCGCATGTTTCCTTCCCGCAGGGAGTTGGTCTGTCTGTCCGACAGCAGTTTCCTGAGCCTTAAAGGGGTTAAGGCTGTGGAGGAATCCTGGGAACGCATAAAGAGCAACTATCCGGAGCATGAGTTGAAAGTGCTGAATGTGCAGGCCAAGTCCTTGAACTCTATCATCACTTCCATTTGCTATGACTACAATGCCTACAAGCATATTGTCATTGCTCCCAAATGGATTCCCTTTCTTTCCTTGAAGTTGAAGGCCCCCGTGTTTACCAGCCAGAACCTGGCTATGACGAACGGTGTTCTGTGTGTGTACGATGCCGTTCCCGGAGAGGATGCCTTTGCCGCCGGCCGGCAGGCTGCAAGTATTTTGAAGGGCAAGTCGCCCGCTTCATTGGGAGTAAAGGACTTTGGGGGCAAGCTACTGTTCGATTACAAACAGTTGCAGTTTTTTCGCGTGAACACGAACCGTGCGGAGAGCAAGGGCATTGTTTTGAATATACCGCTGATGGAGCGTTACCGTGTCTGGTTCATTCTGTTCTATTCGCTGATTGTCGGGGCATTGGTGCTGCTGGTTGCCTGGCTTTTCCGTGCCAACCGCAGGGAGTCGCGTAAGCGCATACATGCCCAGACCCGCTTGTTGATACAGCACCGCCTGGTGGAGCAGCGCGACGAGTTCGACAATATCTTCTGTTCCATTCGCGACGGCTTGATTACGTATGATACCGACCTGCGCATCCATTTTGTCAACCGTCCGTTGTTACAGATGTTGGGACTTTCTTCCGAAACCTATACGTCCCGTTTCTATGAAGGGCAGATGGCCGGCTCCATTTTCAGGATTTACATGAATGGAGAAAACATCCTGCAGGACTTGTTGAAGAAAGTACGTACCGGAAAGAGACCTATTTCTATTCCGGAGAAAGCCTTCATGCAGGAAAACCATCAGGGAACGTATTTCCCCGTTTCCGGCGAGGTAGTACCTATCTTTGCCAATGAAAAGATGACGGGAATGGCGATTGTATGCCGCAATATCTCCGAAGAGGAGATGCAGAGGCGCTTCTTCAACATGGCGGTGGAGGAGAGCTCCATTTATCCGTGGCAGTACAACATGCGTATGAACCGTTTCCATTTCCCGGGTGGATTGCTGCGCCGTTTCGGGTATACCGGTGATACGGACTTGCTGGCACGTGATGAGATGGACACCCTTATACATCCGGAAGACTTGCTGCATACGCGCAGGAATTTTGATGCCATTCTGTTGGGCAATGAAATCAATTCACGGATGAGTTTCCGGTTGAAGAGTGCGGATGGGAGCTATGAATGGTGGGAGTTCCGCAGTACCGCTTATGACGGACTGACGGTTGATACCCCATACATGGTATTGGGAGTATGCCAGAGCATCCAGCGTTACAAGGATACGGAAGAGGCCTTGATTGCCGCACGTGACCGTGCCTTGCAGGCCGACAAGCTCAAATCTGCGTTTCTTGCCAATATGAGCCATGAGATACGCACCCCTTTGAATGCCATTGTCGGTTTCTCGGATTTATTGAAGGACTTGGACGCTTTTTCTCCGGAAGAGGTAAAGCAGTTCGTCGAAACAATCAACATCAACTGTACGTTGCTGCTGGCGTTGATAAACGATATTCTGGACCTCTCGCGCATAGAATCGGGCACGATGGACTTTAAGTTCGGAGCATTCAACCTGGCGTTCATTATGCAGGAGGTCCATGAATCCCAGCGTCTGAGTATGCCTCGGGATGTAGAGCTGCGTATAGAGATTCCGGAAGGGGAAGACAAATTGGTCATCACCGATTCCGTCCGCTTGAAGCAGGTCGTGAACAACTTGATAAACAATGCCAAGAAATTCACGGTAACGGGCAGCATCACCTTCGGCTATGTCACGAACCGGGAAGGATATACCACCATCTTTGTCGAAGACACGGGAAGCGGTATCTCTGAAGACGCCCAGAAACATATCTTCGAACGCTTTTACAAAGAAGACAGCTTTACGCAGGGCGCCGGTTTGGGGCTGAGCATTTGCCAGACCATCGTAAACCGCCTGCATGGTTCTATCTCGGTCTCCTCAGAGTTGGGAAAAGGAACGCGTTTCGAGGTGGTGATACCGGATGCGAACGAGTAATCATTCAATCCGTTTGCAGGCATTGGCTTGCAGGAACTCTTCCAATATATCCTCGTAATTGCCATACAGCATGATGTGGTGGTTGCCCAGCGGTGTCTTGAGGAAATAGTCGGCAGGGGAGTTCATTTTTATCCGCACTTGGGTGCGGCACATATTGATGTAGTTTGTATTCTCAACAAGCGTGCCGGTGCTCAAGTAATATTCGTCCAGGCTTTCGCTTCCGCATTTTACGATGGTTACATCTCCCGTCGGCAGGATTCCCTGAATACCGATGCCGCTTTCCGTCTCAAAATGGTTGCGTATGATGAACTGCTCCGTTTGTGCGATGCCGATGGTGCAGTGTGCCAATATGATTTCATTGGTACGGGCATTTATCATGGAAGGATTGGCCATGAAGGAGTTTTTCCCCGTCAGCACTTTTACGGCCAGCATGGTGAAGACGGATTGCAAATCGCCTTCACATCCGGCAATGATTCCTTCGTCGTTCAGCAAGGCAAGGGCAAGGCAGCCGGTGGTTCCCGTTTGGTCTATTAGGCGGAAGCAGCTGAGGGTAATGGCGCTCAGTCGCTCTTCCTCTACAATCCTCTTGATGGCTCGATACAGCCGCATGGCTTTTATCATGTCTTCGGGGCTTGCCTCTCGGCAGGCAAGCGCTTTTCCTGCCAGTCCGGCGCATGCTTCGCCCACCTCGTCGTCCGTTATCTGTCCGTAGTATTCGTAAATGCGGTCCAATGAGACGTCTGTGTACTCGATACCCCAGCGGCGTTTGGCAAGCAGATAATCCACATTGCTGGCAACGAGCCAGCTGGACGGAGTGCCCATTACGCCGATGCGCATGCCGAAAAGGCTGCGTTGTGCCACGAAATTGCTGTGCAGGACAAAAATACGCTTGATGGTCTCGGGGAGCTCTCCGTGAAGAATCTCGCTTTTCATTCCCCGGCCGCGCAGCCAGGAAGATATTTCGAGAGCGGCGGCCAGTGAGTTCTGCATGCCGTCTGCCAAGAGGATGGCGGGGCGGGGAAGGGATTCGAAATGCTGGATTACCAGCCGTTCCACACCTCCGGTGGCAATGAATATAATACTGAAGTCATCGGGTGATAACTTGTCTATGTCTTTGTAATCAATGAAGTTGACGGTAAAGTATTTTTCCAATTCAGTCAATATCACTTCGTGGGAGCTACGGACTGATGCTTGTTTATGCAGTATGGAAGCAAAAGTTATAAGGTTGATGACCATGGTGTTATTTACTATTTGACTATTTACTATTTACAATTGATTCTACTTGGCTCGTTTGCTTTTTCAAAGATACAAGTTTCTGTTTACATATCATAGAGTTTTTACGATAGATAAGTTTTTTAAAGTTTTTATGGTCTTGCCTTCCTTTTGGTTTCAAATAATTCGCTACATTTGCAACTTTAATGATAAAGTGATAGCAATATCACCTATAAATACTCTATTAAATAGTAAATCATAAATCGTCAAATAGTAAATAAACCTCATGCCAACAATATCTATTCGCGGAATGGAGATGCCCGCATCTCCTATCAGAAAACTGGCTCCTCTGGCAGATGCTGCCAAGCAGAGGGGTATACATGTATTTCACCTGAACATCGGTCAACCCGACCTGCCTACTCCGGAAGTCGCGATTGAAGCGATACGGAACATCGACCGGAAAGTTCTGGAATACAGTCCCAGTGCGGGATATCGCAGTTACCGCGAGAAGTTGGTGGGTTACTATGCAAAGTACAATATCAATCTGACTGCAGACGACATCATCATCACTTCCGGCGGCTCGGAGGCGGTGTTGTTCTCTTTCCTGGCTTGCCTCAATCCGGGGGATGAAATCATTGTTCCCGAGCCGGCCTATGCCAATTATATGGCGTTTGCCATCTCTGCCGGAGCCAAGATACGCACCATTGCCACGACCATCGAAGAGGGTTTCTCGTTGCCCAAGGTAGAGAAGTTCGAGGAGTTGATTAACGAGCGCACGCGTGCTATTTTGATTTGCAATCCCAACAATCCTACGGGTTACCTCTATACACGCCGTGAAATGAACCAGATTCGCGACCTTGTGAAGAAGTACGATTTGTTCCTCTTCTCGGACGAGGTGTACCGTGAATTTATTTATACGGGTTCTCCCTATATCTCTGCCTGCCATCTGGAGGGCATTGAGAACAATGTGGTGCTGATTGATTCCGTGTCCAAGCGCTATTCGGAGTGCGGCATCCGCATCGGTGCCCTGATAACGAAGAACAAGGAAATCCGGGATGCTGTCATGAAGTTCTGCCAGGCGCGTCTCAGTCCTCCGTTGATAGGCCAGATTGCCGCAGAAGCATCGCTGGATGCCGATGAGGATTATCTGCGCGACACATACGATGAATATGTAGAACGCCGTAAATGCTTGATTGACGGATTGAACCGTATACCGGGCGTATATTCGCCCATCCCGATGGGAGCATTCTATACGGTGGCAAAGCTTCCGGTAGATGATTCGGACAAGTTCTGTGCCTGGTGTCTGTCGGAGTTCGAATACGAGGGACAGACGGTATTCATGGCGCCTGCGTCCGGATTCTATACTACGCCGGGTTCCGGTCGCAACGAAGTGCGTATCGCATACGTACTGAAGAAAGACGACTTGAACCGCGCCTTGTTTGTTCTGCAAAAAGCATTGGAAGCCTATCCAGGACGAACCGAATAAAATGAAATAATTCATTAGGCGCGGATTACGCGGATTACACGGAAAACTTAAGATAAAGACGTTTGTTTCAAATCTTCCGTGTAATCTGCGCCTAAAAAATAATGACCCATGAACTTATCTCGCTTTATAGCGTTGCGCATTTATCGCAACTCGGAGCCGGGCAAGCAAGTTTCCCGTCCGGCTGTCCTTATTGCCATGGTGGGCATTGCTCTCGGACTGGCGGTGATGATTATTGCCGTGTCCGTCATTGTCGGCTTCAAGAGCGAGGTAAGGGATAAAATCGTAGGTTTCGGTGCCCATATCCAGATAGGCAACCTGGATGCTGCACGCTCTTATGAGACGCGCCCAGTGGTGGTGGGCGACAGCATGATGGCTGCGCTTTCCGATTATCCCGAAGTGAAGCATGTACAACGCTACTCCACCAAGCCGGGGATGATAAAGACCGCCGATGCTTTTCAGGGAATGGTGCTGAAAGGTGTGGGGCAGGAGTATGATAGCACCTTCTTCCACCGCCATCTGCTGGAGGGGGAGTTTCCGCAATTCAGCGATTCCGCTTCGTCCAACCGCGTAGTCATCTCAAAGTCTCTTGCCAACAAGCTGCAATTGAAACTCGGTGACAAGATAGACACCTACTTCATCCAGGACGATGTGCGTGCCCGCCGCCTAAAGATTGTAGGTATCTACCAAACCAACTTCTCCGAATACGACAACCTATTCCTGCTTACCGACCTCTACCTGGTGAATCGCCTGAACAACTGGGAGCCGGACCAGGTGAGCGGTGTGGAGCTGGAAATACGCGATTATGACAAGCTGGAAGAAACCACCTATGAGATAGCTGTCGATACGGACGAGAATCCCGACCGCTATGGTGCTGAGTATTGCGTCCGCAATGTAGAGCAGCTCAATCCCCAAATCTTTGCCTGGCTGGGCATCTTGGATGTCAACATCTGGGTCATTCTCATTCTGATGATTGGAGTGGCGGGGTTCACCATGGTATCCGGCCTGCTGATTATCATCATAGAGCGTACCTCCATGATAGGTGTGCTGAAGTCTTTGGGAGCCAATAACTTTACCATCCGTAAAGTCTTCCTTTGGTTTTCGGTCTTCCTCATCGGGAAAGGCATGCTTTGGGGGAACATAATCGGCCTTGCATTCTATTTCGTGCAGCGCTGGTTTGGCTTGTTCAAGCTCGACCCTGAAACCTATTACATGGCTACTGTTCCGGTATCTTTCAATATCTGGCTGTTCCTGCTGCTGAATGCCGGCACATTGCTGGCTTCGGTCCTGATGTTGCTGGCCCCTTCATTCTTGATTACACGCATCCATCCGGCAACTTCCATCCGTTACGAATAAGAGAGTCACTTTCTCAGAAAACCGCTTTTCTTGCGGAACAGACAGTACCATTTCCAACGCAAAGACTGTATCGGCTGCAATAGGTCGAAAGCCGGTAGTGTGAAGTAATATCTGCGCTGTTCTTCCAGGTCGCGGGCGGTCTTGTTCACGATGACGGCCTGCATGGTGAAACGGAGCAGGAACAAAAGGAAAGCGACGCCTGCTGCCAGCCAGTGGAAGTGCAGAATGCCGATGACCATCGCGGCTATCCAGGATGCGTGGAATGCCAGGCGGGTCAAGGTCTCAAAACCGGCCAGCCAGCGTTGCATTCCATGATACAGCCGTGCTGTGGAGGCGTAGCCTATTTTCTCTTCTTTCCAGTCCTTGGCACGCAGAAGCGGCTGCATGCGCACAATGGCATTGGCATCCGTTTCCACCCGCGTGTTCTCCGGGGTAGCCACGTGGTTGATGAACAAATCGTCGTCTCCCCGTTGCAGGTTGAGGTGTGCGGAGAATCCTTTCTGTTGGTAGAAGAGTTCCTTCCGGTAGGCCAGGTTACGCCCGATACCCATGTAGGGGCTGCCTGCCAGGGCAAATCCCAGATAGCGCATGGAAGTGAACAGATTGTCGAATGCCGCCCGTTTGTGCAGCCAGCCTTTGCCGCGTTCGTAGCCGCTGTATCCCAGCACCACTTGGGTACGTGATGTGAAGTTGCGTGCCATCAGTCGCAGCCATTGGTTGCTTTGGGGCATGCAGTTGGCATTGGTAAACACCAGCCATTCATATTTGCTGGCCTTGATTCCAAGCGTCACGGCCAGCTTCTTGCGGCTGATGTAGCGGGAGGAATCGGGCACGAAGCTGTGGTAGAGATGGGGATATTTCTCCTCGAGGATGGTCAGGTAATCCTCGCTCTCATCGGTGTTGCCGTCGTTAATGACGATGACTTCAAATTGGGGATAGTCCTGCTCCAGCACGGCGCCCAGGTTGCGGCGCAGATTCTCGGATTCCTCGCGGGCGCAGATGATGACGGATATGGGGGGCAGTTCCTGGGTGAAGTGCGTGTCTCCCTGCTTCACGGCACGGCTGCGCGCATGAATACGGTTGTAGAGACAGAGGTAGTAGATAATTTGAATAAGGAACAGACCACCCGCCGTAGCGAGTACGATAATTTCAGTTGAATCTAATGTAAATGCTTCCATGTGCAGTAGGACGTTTATGTGCTGCAAATTTACACAATTTCCGGCACTACCTCAAACTTTGTTCCGGGAAAGTGCTTGAACAAATACTGCTTGATGTATTTCATCGTGTCTTCCTGGATAGTCTTGTCCTCTACCGTGGGATAGAGGTTGTAGAGTACCGTATCGAGCGCGATGTCCCGGTTCTTGATGGCTTCGAAGCTCAGCAGGGTGTGGTTGATGCTGCCCAGCTTTCCGGAGGTGACAAAGATAAGCGGGTACTGCTTCTCCGCAATGTAGTCTATCGTCAGGAAATCTTCGGTAAGGGGAACCATCAGACCGCCGGCGCCTTCTACGAGCACGGTATCATAGCGATGGGAAAGTTCCCTGGTGGCACGCTCTATTTTTCCGAAGTCTATCGGGCGCTTGTCTATGCGGGCGGCGAGGTGGGGAGAGCAGGGATAGGAGAATATCTCGGGCATGGTCAGCCCCTCTTTGTCTTCCGGCAGGTAGCCGGTTCCGGTGAGGCGGCGGTGCAGGTCGATGTCCTCGGAATGACCGGTGTTGCCGGTCTGGATGAATTTTTGGGTGATGACGCGCAGGCCGCGTTGCATAAGCTCACGGGCGTACCAGGCGGTGCAATAGCTTTTTCCGGCATCTGTATCAATGCCGCTGATGAAGTAGATGTTTTTTGTTTCCATTATTTTGTTTTTTTTCGTGCGATGATATAAATGGGGTGATAGGTCAGGTTTACGTTGCCTGCGGCATCACTGAACCGGGTTGTGTATTCTTTGCAGAAGGATTGCAGGCGGCTGCGCGTCCATATCCTTTTTTCCGTTCCCGTCACTCCGGTTTGCTTCAGATGCTTCAGCACTGCCTGAGGGGTGGGGAAGGGCAGGGTTACTACCTCTTCCTCGGCATGGAGAATATCGAAGTGGGGAGACAGCAGGGCTTGCAGCTCCTCAACGGAGAGATAGTCCAGCCCATGCCCCGTCAGTTGGCGTATTTCGTGCATGTTTGTGGTGCCGAAGGTGCTGAAGGCAAGCAGGCCGTCTGCCACCAGTGCTTGGTGGCAGCGGGTGAGGAAAGCACCTGGGTCGTTGAACCATTGCAGGGTGGAGCACGAGGTTATCAGGTCGGTTTCTCTGGGGAAGTCGAGAGCTTCGGCATCACCCGGCAAGAAGCTGACGCGGGGAGTGCGCGTAGTGCATAGCTCCCTGACGCATTCCTCCATATCCCGGCAGAGGTCGTTCAGCAACAGCGTTTCCGGTTGCAAGGTGTTCAGCAACATGCGCGAGTAGCTGCCCGTTCCGCAACCAAGCTCTACGATGTGGCGGAAGTGTGTAGGAAGTTGCGGACGGGGTATGCCTGCGGAAAGCAGGGCATCGGTCAGTAGGCGCATCATTTTTTCGGCTACTTGCCGTTGCACGCTGGCTTCGCGGTCGTAGGTGCTTCGCGAGTAGGAGAAGCGTTTTGCTACAAGTTCTTTGTCTATGGGGTGTGTAGGGGTATCTGTCATTTTTTTCAATCCTTTTGTTATGTATCCAGTTCTCTCAGATGGCTTAGAAAATCGTCAATGGGCATCGACCACATGTCTTGCAGCAAGAAGCGGAACATTGGTTCGTCATAGTGGGCGCAGTCTGCAACAATCAGTTTGTCGTCATCGAACATGTAATCGAAATTTAGTTTCATATTTTCTAAAGGGAAGATGCGGTCGTTGACGCCTATGAAAGCGTAGTCATAATCGATGTATTGGTATTTATCGTTTACATAGGCATCCATCTCGTCATCATTGGAGTAGATATAATTGCCGTTTTCATCGATGGTTATCCCTCTCATTTGGGTGTATTTTTTCTCAATGAGTTCCAGCTCTTCCTTAATTTCGTTGAAGTCCCGGCGGGGAGTGATGGCAAGGAAGGCTTTGTAGGCATTGCTGTCTTTGCACATGCGGCGCATGAACTTCTGGAGCGAGGCGGGAGTCAGTCCGCTCAAGGTGTCTCGGAAGGTCTTTTCGGGAATTCCATCTGTGTCACCGATAGGGGTAATGGTACCATTGAAAGCTATAAGCAGCAGTTTCTCCTTGGGCACGGAAGCCAGTGCGATGGGAGCTGCCCATACGCCCATGGACCATGCCACTACGTTCACTTGCCGGTATTGCTCCAGGATGGAGGTATCGAAATCGAGCGTGCGGTAGTCATAGCAAATCATGTAGTCCATGCCTTGGGGGCAATATTGTTTAAAGGGTGTTTCGTCGGCTGCCCATCCTGCGAAGAACAGTAGCAGCTTGGGATTATTTTTTTTGATGATGTAAACTTGTTTCATAATAATATATGTGATGAATTTTCTTATACTATATATATTTAATTATTTCTTCTATCTCTTGTTCTGTAATGTCCGCTGTCAGCGAGAAGCGGATACGTGATGTCCCTTCGGGCACCGTGGGCGGGCGTACCGGCAGTGCATAAAAGCCATGCCTCTGCAGCAACTCTGCGCACAGCACGGTGTCGGCACTGGGGCCGATAATCAGTGGGACGATATGGCTTGCGCTGGGGCATCCGTACCCCTTGGCTTGTAATGCTTCGCGCAGTGTCCGGCTGATTCTTGCCAGATGCTCGCGGTGGTCCTGCATTCTGGCAAGTTTCCGTACGATAAACAGTGTCCAGGCAATACTTGTCGGAGGCAATGCCGTGGTGAAGATGAGGGTTCGCATCCGGTTGACGAGATACTCGCGTATCGTCCGGCAGCAGGCGATGTATGCACCGGCAGACGCAGCCGCCTTGCCGAAGGTGCCCACGAGGAAATCTATATCCCGGATACATCCGGTTTCTTCGGCGCAGCCCAGGCCGCGCAGTCCCCTTACGCCGAATGCATGGGCTTCGTCCACATAGAGCAGTACGTTGGAGTATCTTTTTTTCAAACGCACCAATGCCGTGAGGTCGGCTTGGTCACCGTCCATGCTGAAGATGCTTTCTGTGACGATAATCAATTGCCGGAATGTTGCATGGTGTTGTTCCAGCAGGCGTTCCAGTTGTACCAGGTCGTTGTGGCGGAAGCGGATGCAGCGTGCGGTGGATAGGCGGATGCCGTCGATGATGCTGGCATGCACCAGCTTGTCTGCCAGTATCAGGGTTTGTGCATCGCTCACGGCGGGTAGAATCCCCATATTGGCATGATAGCCGCTATTGAGCACCAGTGCTGTCTCTGTGCCGAAAAGTGTGGCGAGTTCCGTCTCCAGCTCTTCGTAAATTCCGAAGTTCCCCGTCAGCAGGCGGGAGGAGGAGGAAGTCGGCAGGAAGGTGTCCGGTGTCAGTGTCTGCAGGAATTCTTCCTTTAGCTGGCGGTCGGCAGCCAGACCCAGATAGTCGTTGGACGAAAGGTTCAGCATATGCCGGCCATCGGCTACAACCGTGCGTCCCTCGTGTGTCAGTTGCGGCAGGCGGCGCAGGTTGCTGTGTTCTTTCAATGTTTGCAGCTCTTGCTGCATATAGTTAGTTACGTTCATAAATTCTTGATATAATAATTTTCCCTTTATCCTCTCAATTCATTTCCTGTATAATTTTCATCAACCCTCCCGTCAGCTTCCTCAACTGTTCCGGCTCTATAATGAACGGAGGCATCAGGTATACCAATCTTCCGAACGGGCGTACCCAGATTCCCTCCTCAACGAAGCGTTTTTGCATCCACGCCATGTCTACGGGTTCTTTTGTCTCAATCACCCCGATGGCTCCCAGCACACGTACATCCGTCACTTGCGGTAATCGGCGTGCCGGTTCAAGCTCTTCTTGCAGTTGCCGGCTGATGCGAGTCACCTTGCCTTGCCAGTCGTATTCGGGCGAGGTCAGCAGCTTCACCGAAGCGCATGCCACGGCGCATGCCAGTGGATTCCCCATAAAGGTGGGTCCGTGCATAAACACCTCCGGTGTATGGTTGGAGATGGTATCCGCCACTTCATTCGTCGTCAGTACGGCAGACAACGTCATGTATCCGCCCGTTATGGCCTTTCCTATGCACATGATGTCCGGTTCTACACCCGCGTGCTCCCAGGCAAAGAGTTTTCCCGTCCGTCCGAAGCCCGTGGCTATCTCATCGAATATCAGCAGCAGGCCATGTTCCTTGCATATCTGTGCCGCTTCGCGCAGGTACTGGGGGTGGTAGAACCACATGCCGCCAGCGCCCTGCACCACAGGTTCGAGGATAAGCGCTGCCAGTTCCTCGTGATGCTCCTCTACCAGTTTCCGCAGTTCCACCGTATCCCGTTCATCCCATTCGCCGTGGAAGCGCGAGCGCGGCTGCGGCACGAAATAGCGCACCGGCAATGATGCCCCGAACAGCGAATGCATGCCCGTCACCGGGTCGCAGACAGACATGGCATTCCATGTATCCCCGTGATAGCCCGAACGGATAGTCACAAAATTGTTCTTCTTCGCCTTTCCCTTGCCATACCAGTACTGCACGGCCATTTTCAAGGCTACCTCTACTGCCACCGAGCCCGAGTCGGCATAGAATATCTTCTGCATGGACGGCGGGACAAGCGGTAGCAGCAACTGGCCCAGTTCAATGGCAGGGTCGTGTGTCAGCCCTCCGAACATCACATGCGACATCTTGCCCAGCTGTTTCTCTGCCGCCCGGTTCAGCGTAGGGTGGTTGTACCCGTGGACGGCGCACCACCACGACGACATTCCCTCTACGAGTGTTTCTCCGCTTTCCAGGGTGATGGTGGCGCCTTCGGCATGCTTCACCTTATACACCGGTAGCGGGTTGGTGGTGGAGGTATAGGGGTGCCATAGGTGCTCTCTGTCGAACTGCGAGCCGCAGAACCGGTATCCGGCATCTTCTATCAGTACCTTGTCTTCCGACACTTTCGAGCCGAGCGTTGTCAGCAGGTCGCCCACGATGGCGGAGTTGATGCCGATGTGTAGCGCTTGCTTTACGGCCTCCTTGCTCAGTTGCGAGCGTCCTCCGGCAAAGCGGAGGAAAGCTGTCGGGTTGATGAAGCGGAAGAGGGCGATGGTGGTCAGTATTTCCTCCTCGCTGAGTGGTGCCTGCCGTTCCAGCGGTGTGCCGGGGATGGGGCTCAGGAGGTTGATGGGGATGGACTGTACTTCCAGCTCGCGCAGTGTGAAGGCGAATTCGATGCGTTGCTCCATGCTCTCGCCCATGCCGATGATGCCGCCGCTGCAGATGTCCATGCCTACATTGCGGGCGGCTTGCAGGGTGCGCAGCTTCTCTTCCTGCGTGTGCGTGCTGCACAGTTGGGGAAAGTAGGAGGGGGCTGTCTCCAGGTTGCAGTGATAGCGGGTGATGCCTGCGTCGTGCAGTGCCCGCATTTCGTCTTCGTTGAGCAGTCCCAGTGATGCGCACAACTGGATGGACGAGTGCCGGCGCATGTGCCGGGCGGCTTCGCACAGTTTCTCCATGTTTCTGGAGGAGGGCTTCCGTCCACTGGTCACCAGCGAGAAACGTGCCACGCCCTGGGCTTCATTATGCCGGGCATGCCGCAGGCATTCTTCTTTGTCCACCAGGTCGTACACGTCTGCCTGGGTTTTGTAGTGCGACGACTGTGCACACCACTTGCAGTTTTCCGGGCATCGTCCGGACTTGGCATTAATGATGGAGCACATGTCAAACTCCTCCGAGGCCAGGCCCCGGGTTATCTCGTGGGCAGCTTCGTATAGCGCTTCCTTGTCGGGTTGCACAGCCAGCCATTCGGCTTCTTCCTTACTGATGTGGCTGCCGCGCAGCACTTGTTCCTTTAATTTCTGTAGGGTCATATCTTTCTTGGGTTATGTTCATGGATAAAGACAGAGGTACGGATTGCCGGGGCGGTGCAGCTCGTCATTCTGCTGCATGGCTTCCGGTAATCCGTACCTCTTGTTCTCTTTTGTTTCAGGCTATATGTGTCTTGTCCGCCCGTATTCCCGCAGGGGCGGATGAATTGTGTTTCAAAAAGAATGTGCCGGTTCGTTCCCGGCTCCGTGAGGATACTTGTCAGGGCGCTGCTGCTACCCAGCGGAATGCCGGTGTCGGTTTCCCTTCCTTCCGTTTCTCCTTTCCAGGTACTCTCTTCCCCGCATCCGGCATGTCCGGCGGTTCCCGCAGTCTTCTGTTTGGACAGAGAGCTGTCTGCCACGCTTTTGCGCAGGCAACCGATGGTGACACACCGTCCTATGCTGGCAAATGCAGCGTAGGCTTTTCTGCTCCAGCGGCGGAAGCGGATGGTAGGTGCGGCGGGTGATGTATTCCTCATGTTTTTTTTCAGCCTGATGCGGTTTTGTTTCCTTTTAGCGGATGCAAATGTAGAAAAAATAATTTCATAACGGTAATGGTCATGCATGAAAAAGCCGCGCAATAGTTGCATTTGCGCGGCTCTTCTTTAAGCAATGTCGTAGGATTTCACTCTTTGGACGACTGGTAGTAGAGATACCAGTCATTATTGGTGGCACCATTGGACTCTACCCATTTGGCGAAATCGGGATACTCCAGGTCGATGCGTACGGTTTCCTTTGCCGGAGTGAACCGGATGGGGCCTTCCGTGCCGGTTGTGGCTGGCAGCATGATGGCGAATGGATATTTGCCGTCCTTGTTGATGTAGTAGGCATCGTCTTTGGCTCCGATTTGCTCTGCGTTGGCTTTGCCGGTCGCTTTCTTCTTGGGCAGATGCACTTCTGTCCGGTTGTCGGCTCCGGCTGTATACTGGGCAATGATGAACGGATTCAAGTCGGTTTCCAGATTCTTCTTAGGCAATGTGTTGTCTGCAAATGTACGGGTTACGGTAAATTCGTTGCCCTGCACAGACTTTGCATCGGGGAATAGGATGACAGAAGAGGTCTCTGTTTCATCGACTGCTCCGGCAGGCAGTTCTATGCTGCCTCGCTGGCTGGCCACATATTGCACGGCAAATGCGTTGAAGTATGTGGCGGCACCACTTTTCTGTACGGGTACAAAGGTGTCTTCCACCTTCAGCACATAATTGTTGCTGTTGAATGAAATGGCCCGTTTGTGTTCGATAATCACGTCGTTCAAGTCATAGTCACCGCCATTGGGCCAGATGTCTTCGTAGGCATACGTGCGGTAGGTTGTTTCAGAGCTCGTCACCGTAGGCTCTTCCGGGTCTATGACCGGGCGGTCCGGGTCTTGAATGGCTTCATTGGGGTTAGCATCGATACAGAACAGTATGTCTTCGTAGCTGGTATCATTGCCATCTTCTACTCCATAGACTACCGTGCCGTTGCTGGCGGAGAGGGAGATAAAGCGGGCTTGTTGGTCTGCATATATCTTGTTCCATTCTTTATTGGAATATATATAATTTATAGAGTAGTCGATACCTTCATAGGGGGTATATCCATCGGGGATGATGAAATATCCTATGGTATATCCTGCCGGGAATTTGGTGGAGACGTTACCGTTTTCGTCTCGATACAGAAGTTGTATTTTTGTATTCTTTTCTATGGGAGCGTCATATAGGGAATATTTGTTACCACCTCCAAACCGTTTGGTATATGGGTCGTCCCCTGCAATGGATGCATTGGGAATGATAATGAATTTGTCTACCTTGTCAGGGCTGTTGGGAACTTCATTGGTCTTGTAGTAATAATAGCCGATGGAAGTCAGGTAACCGGCACGTTCGGTCAGGAAGGTCAGATACAGTTCTGCATCGGTAATCGTTACGTGTTGTCCCTGGTTGTTGATATATGCTTGGGCAATGGTGGTGTTCACGTGCTTTGTGTCTCTCACCAAATCTCTGTTGTCCAGATTGTTGGGTTTGCTGTCATGGCCTTTCCACAGCGTGCGTTGCAACTGCTTTAAAGTTCCGTTGTTGAAATTTCCCTTAGTTACAATGTCATTATTATCAGTAATCTCACCGTGAGCTTGTCTCCATCCAACGATGGAGTATACCCGTTCCTTCCTGTCCTTTAGGTCGATAGTCAGGTTGGATTTTGCACGTGTCATGGCAGCTGAGCGGGTGTTGGCATTATTTTCGGTCATATCTACCACCACTTTGCCATTTTCCACATCCGCTTCCACATACATGGGGGCTCCCCAACTTTGTGAGATGATATATACCTTTTCTGTCGCTTTGGGCAGTTCTACGTTGCCGGTGAAGCGTCCGTCTGCATCTGCAAAGATTTTAAAAACCGCTTCGCCGTTGATGGAGTAGAGGTTGTTTGTCTGATAGGTGATGGGGTCTTCTGTAAACACCTCTATTAATGCGCCTCCTGCGATTTTTCCATAATTCACGTCAAAAGCTACCTGGGCTGTTGTTGCAAAGTCAAAGTATTCGCTCTCCGGCTTTAGTTCTGTTTTTCCACGTTCGGGATTGTATAGGTCTTTTTCGGTACATCCCGTGAATATGCTGCAGGCAATTGCTGAAATGAGGGTTGCAGCACTAACTTTCGTCATAAGTCTAACTTTCATATTTTTATTGTTGTAGATTGCTTGCTTGTTTGTCTTATGAACGCTGTCTATATCACAACCGCCACCTACTTCACAGACGAGTTGTAGATACTACATTTTCTCGAGCGCTTTTTTCATGTTGCAAATATAAACATAGTATTTATAATCTACAACTTTTGGGGTTTAAAAACACTTTTGGTGGGTTAAAAAGTTGTATAAAGTGAATTGATACTAATTGGATGAATCGAATGGTGCGGGCATAAAAAAAGGCTATCTATCCCAGACAGCCAATCTTTTGTTAACCTTAAATCTAATACTATGAAAAACACATTGCAAAGGTACGTGTTTTCTGATAATCTCCAAATTTGCAGTAGATAATATCATGTTTTATAACAAGACTTAATGGTCATTAAGAACTTTATCTGCAATATTCATCGTACATTTGCTCCTGATATATCATCCGTTTGCCCTTTATGCATTATGCATTCGGTGCAGACGGATGATGTGTTTTCGTGAACTTATATACAGACAAACAACTATAAAACAGACGTTTATAATGAAATCAATCCAGAACAAAGGAATAAACCTCACCGCAGAAGACCTCAAAAACCGAATCGCTGACAGAAAAGAACGATATACCAAGCAGCAGGCACGACGCGAGAAATTGGAACAAACCATGGAGAACACCCGCAATGACATCGAGCAACTGGAGTATACCCTTGCACAGATGGAACGTACCGCCAAGCGCTCCCGTAATACTGCCGTACAGCCTTCCCGTTTTGTTCCCCGCGAGCGTATCGCTAGCTTCTTTGCCCGTGTTTCCCGTTTTTTCGACCACCTTCAGCACCGCTTGCACCGTAGCTTGAACTATACTTGGTTCTGCCTTGTGCTATGCTCCCGATATACTTTTCAGAGCCGCCTGAAAAGCGTAGAACGTTGCTGTCTCACACCGGCCACGGTGCTGGGGTACTTCAAGAGGGAGAGGGAGACGTAACCAGTGACTTCGCTCTTATGGTAGAAGCAGCCTTAGGGATTAGTGCGGAACTCCTCGTTAATAGGCAGGCGAGATATAATATGGCTGTCTCTCTTAAAGAAAAATCGCTGACCGATAAGTTGCATGAAATACACAAAATCTGTGCTTCCCTATTATAGTATGAAAGTGTTGCTTTTATCAATAAGACAGTGAGGGTGTGTCATCAACCGTTTTGACACATTCATTTTTCTTGAGCAAGTTTTCTTATTGCCACTCGAACTTTCCCAGTTTTCCCTCCCATTCTAACTTTGCAACATGTTTTATTAATAAATATATGCAAAATGATAAAAGAACAAAGTTTTGAATGGCTGCTCGAGGGATGCCATCGCATTGCAGATGTGGCAGTGGCCTATTACCCAAACTACGCGTATGCCTGCTCGGCCGTAAAGGCCCTGCGCCGTTCCATTGCGGAACACGCTTGCCTGCTGAAGGATCTGACGGACCAGGGCTATACCGCCAGGACTGCCCACCTCACCCCCGTACAGATAGGCATCCTCCTGAGCTACTGGGGGATGCCCGACCACGTGAAGGATATGGCCGTGAAAAATCCGTATCTTCTGGTCTCTAAAAAATATGCGAAATAGAGAATGTATTTCTAATACATTCTGATTATTTTAGTATATTATTATATAGGGTGGTGGAGGATGAGGTGAAACCCTCTCTCGCCACCTTATGTATTTCATTAATTTTTAGCCGATTCTAACTGCTTATTTGTATCCCCCTGGCTGGTCCCTTACCTTTGTCGCATTATCGAATTAAGAATAGACAAAAATGGAAAAAGAAATGAGACCCATGACAACGGAGATGCTGAAGAAAGGCTATCTCCTCTTCCCCAAAGCCTTGTTTGAGGAACAAATGAATATGAAAACCGGAGAGAAAGCCGCCGATGCCTTCGAAGCCTTTGTCTTTGTGCTGACACACGTCAACTACAGCACGGTGACCTGCAACGTCAGGGGACACCTTTTCGACTGTGTACGTGGCGAGTCCGTACTTTCCCTGGCCCGCTGGATGGAGATATTGGGGTGGCCTCGCAACCGTACGCGCTACTTCTTCAACAAGATGTTCGACGCCGGCATCGTGGAGCGGGTGGCCAACCCCTACGTGATGCACATCCGTATCCCCGATTATGATTTCCTTACTGGCAATGCCCGTCCTAAAGCAGCCCCGCGGAAGAAGAAGGCAGCGCCGGTGGCTGGGGTGGGAGAGGACTTCTGCATCTTCTGGGAAAAGTTTCATGACATCACCGAGCATCCCAAGGTAAACATCGGCCGGGCCCGTCGCGAATGGAAAAAATTGACGGCAGGCGAGAAACAGCGGGCACTGGACAACATCGACGAATATTACGACCATCTGAACAACCAAAAATATTGTAAACAAGCCGCCACCTATCTGGCGGACAAATCTTTTGAAAATGAATATGATGACTGAAACTACTTTTTCCCATGACAGTGACCTCGAAGAAGCTGTCATCGGTGCCTGCATGATAGAGCGCGCTGCCATGCCTCTGGTGGCGGACAAACTTCGTCCCGAGATGTTCTACGAGGAGAAGAATCTGGAAATTTTTGCCGCCCTGCAATCGATGTATCGCAGCGCAAAGTCCATAGATACCATCACGCTGAAGAACGAACTGGCAGCCCGTGGCAAACTCGATGCCGTGGGCGGGCCTTACGAACTGTTACGCATCAGCTCGAAGGTCAGCTCCAGTGCTCATCTGGAGTATCATGCGCTCATCCTTAGGCAATTGCACACGCGGCGTATCATGCGTACGGAATTCCAGCAACTGCTGGCGTTCAGTGCCGACGAGTCGATGGATATTGACGACATCCTGGTGGAAGCCCATCGACTGCTGGAGGGGCTGGAGGACGAGAGCGGCGTAGCCGACCACCTTCGCTCCATAGACCGGCTGATGGACGACACGCTGGCCGAGGTGGAGCAGCGTATGGAGCACGGATGCAACGGCATTACGGGTATCCCTACGGGTTTTGATGCTCTGGACCACGTTACGGCGGGCTGGCAGCGCGGCGACTTGAACATCCTTGCTGCCCGTCCGTCGGTGGGGAAGACGGCCTTTGCCCTCCACCTGGCCCGTGCCGCTGCCATGGCGGGGCGTCATGTGGTGGTCTTCAGCCTCGAAATGCAAGGCGAGCGCCTGGGCGACCGCTGGCTGCTTGCAGCTACGGAGGGGGTAGACCCGCAACACCTGCGTAGCGGTCAGCTCACACCCGGCGAGGTGAGGCAGGTGCATGAGGCGTCTGCCGAGTTGTCGCGGTTGCCCATACTGATAGACGACCATCCGATGACGAGCATGGACCGCGTGCGTTCTTCCGCCCGCCTGCTGAAGAGCAAGAATCGCTGTGACATGGTGATTGTGGACTATCTGCAACTATGTGACATGAGGAGTGACCAGAAAAACCGTAACCGCGAGCAGGAAGTGGCGCAGGCAAGCCGCAAGGCAAAGCTGCTGGCCAAGGAGCTGGATATCCCCGTACTGCTGCTGAGCCAGCTGAACCGGGCGAGCGACGGTACCATAGACCATCGCCCCACCCTGAGCAACCTACGCGAGAGCGGCGCCATAGAGCAGGATGCGGATATGGTAATGCTGCTTTGCCGCCCTGCCCTCTACGGCAAGACCGTCGATAAGAAGAGTACTTATCCCACCGATGGCCTGGGTATCGTCATCATAGCCAAGCACCGTAATGGCAAAACCGGTGAAGTCTATTTCCATCATAACCAAAGCATGACAAAACTGGTGGACTACATACCACCATTGGAGTGGCTGACGAGGAATGCAAAGTGATGGATGGAAATTTATAGAATACAGAGACACAAAGACACGGAGATTTTTCTTATTGCTTGAAAAACTCTGTGTCTCCGTGTTTTTTGTAGTAAAAAAAATGGCAAAATACTTGACTTCCGCTTCTTAATGTTGTATCTTTGTAATGTGCTTAAGAAAAGGAATAATCATTGATTCGGGCGCCCTATCCCTTCCCTTACCCACTTCTCTCTTGTAACTCATTTTTCTTAACTTAAACCTTAACTTTTCAAATTTATGGATGTAATTGTAGAGCGCTTCCAGCGCCGTAAAATCGTGAGCAACCCGGCTTCGCCCATGTTGTACTATCTCCGTCAGAAACCCAAGACCTGCGGCACCGTGGACATCGATGTCCTTGCCGCCTCCATTCAGAAAAACTGTGCCATGACGAAGGGCGACGTGAAGCACGTCATCGAAGCCCTGGTGGAGGAGATTCAAGGCAACCTTGCCAACGGCGACAAGGTGAAGCTGAACCAGCTGGGCACTTTCCACATGACGTTCCGCTGTCCCGGCATGGAGGCCTCGGACAAATGTACGGTGCGCAATATCTCGAAGGTGAATATCCGCTTTATCCCCGACAAGGAGCTGAAGCTGGTGAACGGCAGTACCGCCGTGACCCGCAGCCCGGCGAATGTGGGCTTTGTGCTCGACAAGCCCGAGGAGGGCGGCTCCGGCGGCGGCAATCAAGGCGGTGGTTCCGGAGGCGGCTCCGGCGACGACGGCGACCAGGGCGAAAATCCGCTGGGATAAAGAAGGAATGATTAAGGGTTAGTGATTAATGGTTAATGAACACAAGCAAATCGCTTATCGCTAATCAATCCCTAATGATTAACCATTAATCATTAGCCCTTAATCCTTAATCACTAATCCTTAACCATTAATTCTTAACCATTAATTCTTAACTATTAATCCTTAATTTTATGAGTACAAAATCATCTGTTTGGGATAAGATTCTGAAAGTGATAATCGCTGTAGCCTCCGCGCTTATTGGTGCCTTGAGCGCCCATGCCATGATAGTGTAGCGGGTTTCCTTCACTTTTAATTTTTAATTTCTAATTTTTAATTCTCATGAGATTCATCAATCTTATCGTCGTCCATTGTTCCGCCACCCGCTGCGACCGCTGCTATACGGAGCACGACTTGACGACAGACCACCTGCGCCGGGGCTTCTCCGGCGCAGGCTATCATTTTTATATCCGCAAGAACGGTGACATCAAGTCCCTCCGTCCCTTGGCCCTGCCCGGTGCCCATGCCCGCGGTTGGAACGACAAGAGCATCGGGGTCTGTTACGAAGGCGGTCTTGACGAGTGTGGTCGCCCTGCCGATACACGCACCCCTTTCCAAAGGCACTCCCTGCGTGTGCTTGTGTTGCTGTTGCTGAAGGATTATCCCGGTTCCCGGCTGTGCGGTCACCGCGACCTGAGCCCCGACCTGAACCATAACGGGGAGATAGAGCCGGAAGAGTGGGTGAAACAATGTCCCTGCTTTGATGCGGCGACTATACTGACAGAACCGCCACCACCCAATCCGGCATGCTTATAAAATGTTTTTATTCTCTTTCTTCGTGCTCTTCGCGCGCACGTATATATATAATGTATAGTTATTTTCTCTCTTTTTCCTTTCTTCAAAATTGTTCATGCGAAATGCATTTATGAATCAGTAAGTTACAAAAAAGTTTCATTTTTATTAAAAAAAATGATAGATATGTTTGGCTTGTATTGTTAAATCCTATACCTTTGCACCCGCTTTCCAAGAGAAGGAAAGTGGTAAGATTGAAATACTGAAACAGAAGTGTGGAAGGTGACACAGAGAAATAAAAAGAGATAAAAATATTTTTCGAAAAACATTTGGAACTTATTAATAATTCTCCTTATCTTTACAGTCCGACTCGCAAAGAAAAAGAACTTTTCTTGTTTTGCTTTTCTTATCCTTGTTTAAAGGATTTGAAAATACAGGAAAGAGAAAAAATAAAAAAAACTTCCGAAAATATTTGGAAGATATGCTTTAAAGT